>ODAI013399633.1_pt1 | contig 17472 bp, 15 predicted proteins | sample 1539321 | NCBI WGS metagenome assembly ODAI01 (sample SAMN02144231, study PRJEB22623) | gut metagenome | biome: sheep rumen | host: Ovis aries | place: New Zealand | reverse complement strand
TTCGAGATGAGCTTACCAAGGACAGAGTATTCCTTCAGGAGCTTGAGCTCTATCTGATGGCAAAGAAATACGATATGCTTGACGAGAGCGTCCTGCGCTGAAGCGAGAGTCTTTTACGGCAATACATTCCCCGCTGCCTGATAGATCTCATACCACTGCTTTCTGCTTAAAACAACATCCGCACCAAGAGCCATTTGCTTTACCCTCTCGCACTTCGTTGTTCCTATCACCGCCTGCATCTTATGAGGGTATCGAAGCACCCATGCTATCGCTACCGCGGCGGAAGTAACGTTCTGCTCCACGGCGATCCGTTCAAGGACTTCATTCAATTTACCGAACTTGGGATTTCCTATGAATACCCCTTCGAAAAAGCCGTACTGCAAAACAGACCACGCCTGTACAACTATATCGTTAAGCCTGCAGTATTCAAGAATGCTTCCGTCCCTCATGATACCCGGCTCCGAACTCATATTGAAATGAAGACCTGCATCTATCGCGGGGGTGAAGGCGGCAGACAGCTGTATCTGATTAACCGATATGTTCTCCTTAACATCATGCTTAAGAAGCTCGATCATCATCGGATTCATATTAGAGACACCAAAATCGATAACCTTGCCGGACTTTATGACCGACTCGACTGCTTCATTTATCGCCTCGGGCTCCATAAGCGCATCCGGGCGGTGCAAAAGCAAAGAATCGATATGATCGACTCCCAGTCTCATGAGGATATCGTCCACTGCTTCGATTATATGTTCATAGGAAAAATCAAAATACTTGAGGCCGTCATCGCGTCTTATTCCGCACTTCGACTGGATCCACATTCTCGAACGAAGATCAGGTCTGGATCTTAGGACTTCTCCAACTATAGATTCGCACTGTCCGTCGCCGTAACAATCCGCCAGATCAAATGCATTGATCCCCGAATCAAGCGCGGTCTCGATCAGGGCTTCCACCTGCTTTGCACTCAGTGCATTTATCCTCATCATGCCGAGGATAACCGTGGAAATGCTCTTCTTCTCCTTGCCGAATTCTATATATTTCACAATCCGGTACTCCCTTCGATTTTTCTTAAGTATAACCGATAGAACCCGTAAAATATATAGGTTTATCCACTTATATAGATTAGCATCTATATGTACTGATTATTAAAAATCAGATATTTAATATATCGTTCGAATCAGTTAAAATATGAAGGTACGAAGCTTTAGTGAGGGACATAAGTATATGGACATATTCTCGTTTGTTACCCTTTTGGGCGGTTTGGCCTTTTTCCTTTACGGAATGAATGTACTTTCCGAATCATTGAAGAAGACAGCCGGAGGCAGACTTGAGAAACTTCTTAAGAAAGCAACCGATAACCCTGCGAAGGGACTTACAGTCGGCGCCATCATAACTATAGCCATTCAGTCATCATCCGCTATGACCGTAATGCTCGTAGGTTTTGTAAATTCCGGAATTATGGAGCTTTCTCAGACGGTCGGTGTTATCTTCGGATCCGATATCGGAACGACTCTCACCGCCTGGATCCTGTCACTGTCCGGCATCGACAGCGGTGACAGTTTTCTCCTTCAGTTTTTAAAGCCCTCCTGCTTCTCTCTCGTTTTCGCTCTTATCGGTGTGATCATGCTCATGATGAGCATGAAGCAGCGTTATAAGGATATCGGCACGATGCTTCTCGGCTTCGCTGTCCTCATGGAAGGTATGACGATGATGTCATCTTCCATGGAACCTCTCAAGGAAATGTCCGCTTTCACAAGCCTTCTTACTGCTTTCAAGAATCCTTTGCTCGGCGTTCTCGCAGGTACCGTAGTAACAGGTATCATCCAAAGCTCCGCCGCGGCGATCGGTATCTTGCAGAGTATCTCAATGACCGGACAGCTTACTTACGCTATGGCGATACCGCTTGTCATGGGTGCGAATATCGGTACGTGTATGACGGCTATCCTCTCTTCTATCGGTGTAAACAGAGATGCAAAGAGAGTTACCGTTATTCATGTTGCCATCAAGGTAATAGGAACCGTATTCTGGCTTGTTGTTTTTAATGTCATAAATATAATCTTCGATCTGAGCTTCATGGACAATCGTGTCGGCATCGTGGGAGTTGCTGCCATCCACTCTGTTTTTAACATCGCAACAACGCTTCTGCTGTTCCCCTTCAGTAAGCTTCTCGTTAAGCTTGCTCACTTTGTAGTCAAGGAAACAGATGAGGAGCAGGCCTTCAAGCTCGATGAGAGACTTATGCTCACTCCTCCTATCGCCGTTGCCGAGTGCCGTAACATGATGCGTAAGATGATAGACAAGGCAAGAGCAGGTCTTGATAAGTCTGTCGATATGCTTATGAACGGTTATGACTCGGACGACTTCACATTTATCAAGAAGAACGAGGAACGGGTTGACGGATATGAGGATACGCTCGGCTCCTATCTTATGAAGCTTACGACCACACAGCACCTCAATGTCGAAGACAAGAACAGATCCTCGAGAATTCTTCAGGCTATAGGTGAGGTAGAACGTATAGCAGACCACGCCAACTATCTCTCGGATTCCGCAGAGGAGATATTCAGCAAGCATCTCGTATTCTCGGATAATGCCAGGGCTGAATTGGATAAGGTCCTCCCCGCAGTCAGGGATATCTACTCACTCGCCCTCGACTGCTATCTTTCCGACGATGCGGCTCACGCTGAAGATATCGGACCGTTAAGGCTCGTAATCAGCGAGATGTGCGACAACTTCAAAGCAGCTCATGTCGAGAGACTTGCTACCGGAATCTGTACCATAGAACAGGGCTTCGTATTTAACGATATACTCTACAGCTGCGTAAGAATTGCCGAGCACAGTCTTAACATCGCGGCCATAGCTTACAGATTCAAGTCCGAAGATGCTACCAACATAGACACATATATGCACGACTTCAAGCAGCGTAAGGACGGAGTAAGCGAGAATAAATACAGAGAATATCTCGCGAAGTATAACGGCAAAGCTTAATCCGTAAAAAAGTAAAAGTGCTCCCCATTTATTATAGTTCCGTTTTCATAATCGGACTTATCAAAAATTGCACAAATTCGAAGGTCAAAGATAGTCAAATTTGATTAGCACTCTCTACTTGTAAGTGCTAATTGCAGGACTATAATGTAGTCAGAACAAAGGAACGAGGATCAAAGAAAAGATCAGACCTCCGCTTCTTGCTCGGATAACAACAATTCAAAGGAGATGATCAGTATGTTGATGTCCGGTTTGTTTGGAGAAGATTTATTTGATGATTTTTGGGGTTTACCTACACGCGAACTTGCCAATATCGATAAGCAGCTTTACGGAAAGCATGCACAGAACCTCATGAAGACAGATGTACACGAGAACGAGGAAGACTATGAGATGGATATGGATCTTCCGGGATTTAAGAAAGATCAGATAAAGATCAATCTCGAAGACGGCTATCTCACCATCAGCGCTTCCAAGGAGCATGACAATGAGAAGAAGAAGCACGGTAAGATCATCCGTCAGGAAAGATACGCCGGAGCCATGCAGAGGAGCTTCTATGTCGGCGACGGCGTGAAGACCGAAGATGTTAAGGCTAAGTTTGAAGACGGTGTTCTGAAATTGATTATCCCGAAAAGAGAGCTTAAAGAGCTTCCTTCAAATACAACGATAGCCATCGAAGGATAATCCTATTACCCCAGAAGAAGACCCGGAGATAAAACTCCGGGCTTTTTTGTTGTCATCTTTTATTCTTAATCTTAAGAGATCTCAGATACTCTTTCTTCACATCGTCTATACGATAGCTTTCAATGGACTTTTGAATCGCTTTGTTATGCGTCCGGGAATCGAGTGTCTTCTTCTCGATGAAGGGGATAACAGCGTCGTACTGCTTTGCCAAAGCCGTAGCAAAATACCACGCGATCATCATGTTTACGTAGTATTCCTCAGATCTTATCTTTGATACCTTCTCAGGATACTTTACGTCAAAGTCATCATCAAGGAAATGGTCCATCAGCATCTTTATTCCGAATCTGACAGAATATGTCTTCCCCGATCCAATCCACCTGTCTATATAGGGGAGAAGGTCCTGTCTTCGCTTCTTAAAGACCTTGGGAGACATCTGGTCGCAGGTCGCCCAGTTATCAACATACGGAAGAAATCTCTCAACACGCGACACGCATTCGTCAAAGTCCTTAATATCGGCAATGATAAAGGCGTGCAGCTGGTTTTCTTCAAAGTACTTATGCGGAAGGTCATCAAGAAAGTCCTCTATGCCTTCCTCGTTTTTGTATCTTTTGGCCATCTGTCTTAAGACCGGAGTTCTTATCCCGATAACGAATAAAGGATCGACAGAAGGTGTCAATCCTTGCATAAATTCCTTATATGAGTTGTCCCGCAAAGACAACAGCTCTTCGGTAATCCTTCCAATCATGAATTCTTATAACTGAAATAATAGTAATCATGCCCGTTAGAATCAAACCCCGGAAGCTCATCTATAGTATAGAGTCTCTCGGAATAAGGCCAATTCTGATCCGCTTCGTTGATCGAATTATCAGAGTAACCGATCTGGAAAACCGTTCCGTCGTACCACTCCGGGCAGGTAACATCTATGATTATCGTAATAGTCCCCTCTTCCGAATTACGCTCCATATCGTATGCCATCTGAATCTCCACGCTCTTACCGTTGCAATCAAAGGTAAAAGCACTCGGCTGCGCACCCTCACTGTCAGCATCAGCGGGATCATAGAATTCGAATGAAGTGCCGGTATATCTGTCAAACGCCAGCTGCCACGAAGAAAGCATATAACCTTCCGGCACCTGACTTATATCACACTCAAATACCGCGGAAACCGTCTTAAATCCTTCACGATCCGCAACAGGCTCCTCGGAAACAGCAACATCTGCGTGCTCTTCAAAATCGAGCGTATCACCATCGCCGTTATGTACGGTAGTTGCAAATGAGATCTCCCCCTGAGGTGTAATAACAAGTCCCTGATCTTCAAAGAAATTCTCCTTTGAAGCACAAGCCGTAAGCAAAAGAGCGACAGAAAGGGCCAAAACGCCCTTGTATAACCGTCTGACTCCCATAGTTATTCGATCGTAAGAATATCCGTAAATCCGGTTACCTCGAATATGCTTCTTACAATGTCGCTGACATTAACGATCTTCATACTTCCCTGTGAAGTCATTGCCTTGTGAGACTTAAGAAGGACTCTGAGTCCGGCGGAAGAGATATACTCAAGATTCTTAATATCGAGTATCAATGATGTGATGCCGTCGATAGACGAAGTAATGATCTCATCAAGCTGAGGTGCCGTCTCCGTATCGAGACGGCCGGAAACTGCAAGTGTCAGTGCATCGCCATTCTTAAACTTTTCAACATTCATAATTTTAAACCTCCAAATATATCTGTTATTTATTCGCTTAGCTTCTTCTTAAGCTTAAGGATATTCTTGTTGTCCTTGAACTCGTACGATACTTCATCCATAGTCTTCTTCGTCAGGAAGATCCCGAGGCCTCCTATCTGCCTCTCCTCCGCGGACAACGTGATATCCGGATCCTCCCTCTTAAGAGGATCATACGGCATTCCGTTGTCCATGAATGTGATAACTATCGTAACCGGAGCTTCCTCAAACTCGACTTTCACAAGCGCGTGTCCGAGCTCGGGATTATAAGCATAATGCGCGATATTAACAAAGATCTCCTCCGCGGCAAGATCGATCTGCATCGTGGCCTTAGGCGAACACCCGACGTTCGCAAGGTGATCATGTATAAAGTCCAAAACCAGATTTAGATTATCTGTCTTAGCTTCTATCAGAAGTTCGTTAGAAGCGGATGAATTAAGCTTATTTTCATCACTCATAGCGCTATCTCCCATTCAGACTATATACACTATAATCTAAAACTTGTTAAATTTCTTTAAATATCTATAATCCTGAAACCGCATGCATTGATCATCCGGGTACCGGAAGGGTGCATACGCTCGACCTCGATCCTTCCGTAATTGGTATGTACATGACCGTGAAGCATCAGCTTCGGGTGGTACTTGTTCATTATGGTATTAAAGCATTCAAACCCCCTGTGAGGCAGGTCGTCCATGTCACCGTGCCCTCTTGCAGGCGAATGCGTGACGAACACATCCACACCCCGGATCTTCGCCATGGGAGATACCTTCGCCGCTCTCCACCTCATCTCATTTTCAGTGAACATATTAAGACCGTCTTTATACCACATGCCGCCGCCGAGGCCCATGAACTTGTAACCGTTGATATTTACGATTTTGTCTTCAAGACAGATGCCGCCCAAAGGAGGCTTCTCGTTCAAGGCATCGTCGTGGTTTCCTCTGACATAGACCATCGGCACGTTTACCATGGTCATAAGAAAGTCGAGATAATCGCTTCTCAGGTCGCCGCAGGATACGATGAGTTCTACGCCCTCTACGCGCTCTTTTCGAAAATGGTCGTAAAGGATCTTATCCTCAACATCAGCTACGGCAAGTATCCTCATGTGGCGCTCGTCTCTCCTTTGATAACGGACATTACGCCGTTTGATTTAATTGTATTATGTGCACTCTCCACGATCTCATCCATGGACGGAATGCTCCCGATAACATTCTCGTTAAGCCAATCCATACCGAGTATCTCTTCGTTCGTAAGTCTCGGGCTTTCCTCAGGCTTTATTATATCGGTCTGGCTACGAAGCTCGCCGTCGAAAGGCGAGAACAAATCGGCAGTAATGCTGTTCTTAAGTGCGTTTACCATCTTGTTGATACCGTAAGGGATAGCCTCGCATTTCTTGATATCGATAACGCCGGACGCCATACCCCACCAGTAGTTAACAGCCGTATCCTTATCAATACCGGCTTCCTCGCTGTCCCACGCATCATTCAGGATCTTCTGCACGATAAGCTCGTAGTAGTGACCCCAGTTCCAAAGAGGGAAAGCGATATTGGTTATCTCCCCGTCATCATCAAGCGAGTATAAGCCGTACTCGTTATCGGCATTTACGGGGCGGATGAGATCAGGTCCTGATACGATCCTGAGATTATTCTCTCTTATAAAATCTCTCCAGCTTCTGTCCTTAAGGCAGGACCAGGTAAGATATATCTTGGCCTGAGGATCGACCATCGACGCACCGATGGCAAAAGCGTTAATATTGGCAACGGCACCGCTTATGGGATAGTTAGCGACATATCCGATCCTGTGATCGGGAGAAAGCGCCGCAGCAATAACTCCGAGCAGAAGCTTCGCCTCATGCATCCTTCCGTAATAAGGTCTTACGCCCGCCTGCGAAAGATAGATGGAGCAGTTAAGAAACTTCGTCTGCGGATACTTAACGGATGCCCTCAAGGCATATTCCATCTGTGCCGGCGATATCGTAATGATAAGATCCGCGCCGTCAGCGACCGCGGCATCTATCGCATCATCGAACTCCTCTTCGCTGTTCTCGCATATGCACATCAAAGTCTTAACAGTATCGGGAAATGCCTTCTCCAGCTCAAGTCTTCCCTGTTCATGTCCGTTGACCCATCTGGACTTCTCGGGACGTCTGTCGTAAAGGAACAGGACCTTAAGAGGATTCTTCTCGGTATATTGCTTCTTAATAAGGTTGCTGATGATCGGGATGGCATCCTTCTTCTCAAGCTGAGGCTCCTCGGAGAATGTGATCTGATTGCCGTTCGCCCTGATCCTTATCTCCTTCCAGATCTGGCTTAAGTTCTTCTTGATCTCATCTGCGGGAGTATTTATAAGACTTTCATACTTATAAAGTCCGATATAAACAAGAAGCGCATCACCGGGAGTGATCTGGAACGCCTTGCCGCCGCCCGTCATATACGCCTTGGTAAAGTTCAAAAAAGCCGACTTCAGATCAAGGATGGTGTCTTCGTCCCAAACCTCGTCAAGAGTCTTCCCTACCGCCTCGGAAAGCTTCTCATAGCCGCCTTCCTGCGTGAATGTGATATCGTATATGGACGTACACTTAAAGAACTTGAGGAACTCGTAATAGATAAGATTCTCAGGTTCCTCCGTCTTGGGCGGAAGCGCTCTGGTTACGGTAGCAAGTATCGTAGGCTGCTCAAGGAATTTTAAAACGGATACGCGCTTATTTCCCTCGAGAACATAGAACTTGCCCATGAACTCTATGACCTTGATAGCCTCATTTATTCCCTGAGATGTCTGGTAATCGTAAAGACTGATCCATTTATTACCAAACTCTGTATCCGGTGCCAGAAGAGGCATAAAATTCCTTGCGAAAGCATCCTGCCTTCCGGTCGTGACCGTACCGATAATAAAGGAGATGGGTATCTCTATCGTACCTACAGGCTCCTCGGGCAATGTATTCCAGTTAGGAAGCATGTGCTCAAGTGCGGGCAGGTAAGGATAACGGCCCTCACTTAAGGCCTTCTGATATTCTTTGGTGGCAAGCTTTCTTGCCTTTAAATATTCTTCATTAGTTGTTGCCATACAGGGAAATTACACCAGCCGGAACCGATACGTCAACTGTATTAATCACTAAAAAGCAGCCTGTTGATCCCGCTTTCTCATGCGGATTATTCAAGAAGATCTTATCAACTATGGTATAATCCATTAGTAATGCTCCCATAGTTTAATGGATAGAACAGCAGTTTCCGGTACTGCTGGTACGGGTTCGATTCCTGTTGGGAGTGCCAGTACTCATAAAAAGGGCTGCGATCATCTCGCAGCCCTTTAAATATCGATTGATATTCGAGGTTACTCGGCGATAGCGACATCCTCAGCTTCGGAAGAATGATCATACTTCGCGGTCTGCTCGGCAAGCTTGGCAGCCTTCTCGGCTTCCTGTGCAGCCTGTGCAGCGGCAGCCTTAGCTTCCTCTTCAAGCTTTCTTGCAGCAGCCATGGCCTCTTCATACTTCTTCGCAGCAGCCTCAGCCTTCTCTCTTGCCTGAGCTGCGATGACCTTAGCTTCTTCTTCAGCCTTCTCGGCAGCAATACGCTCGTCCTCTTCGACCTTCTTCTTATTGGCAAGATCGAATGCCTCCTGAGCCTTCTTGGTTGCAAGCTTAGCCTCTTCAGCCTTGCTCGCTGCGTTCTTTGCAATATCCTCAGCATGAGTTACGGAATTCTTAGCTTCCTGCTCGAACTCCTCGGCAGCCTTCAGAGCCTTCTGCTCTGCCTCGCGTGCAGCAGCTCTCGCATCAGCCTCAGTCTTCTTCTGAGTTGCAATCTTCATTGCCTCCTCAGCCTTCTTAGCTGTCTCTTCCGCCTTCTTAGCGGCCTCATCAGCAAGCTTCTGGGCGTCCTTGGCGGCTGCATATGCAACCTGATATTCTCTGTCTGCCGTCTGTGCAAGCTTACCTGCATTCTCTTCAGACTTCATTGCAGCTTCGCGGACTTCGCCGGACTTCTGGACTGCGAGACGTGCCTCTTCAGCCTTTGTAGCCGCAGATTCCGCTTCCTTAACAAGTCTCTCCTCGCGAGCTATTGCCTGATCGAGTTCAAACTTAGCCTTCTCCTGAGCGATCGTAGCCGCAGTCTTATTCGCACTGCTGAAAGTCCTTACCGTAGAAGCAGTAACAGTCTTGCCGTTCTTCTGCATCTCTTCCTTCTGAGCCGCAACAGCCTGAGCACGGTTGATCGAAGCTGACGGAGGGCGCTTGATAGGAGCCTTAAGACCTACCGGCGGCTTCTTCTCATCTATCTTCTTATCCTCAGAATCAGATGCAGCAGCTGCTGCAGCCTCTTTACTCTTACGCTCTGCCTCCATCGCCTTACGGGCTTCAATCTGAGCCTTCGCCGCCGCTGCACGCTCGCGTGCATAAGCAGCCGCGGGAGAATCTAATCTGGAAACATTGCTGCCCCTGGCAGAATTACTGCCCGGTCTGCTGCCCGAGACTTCTCCGGACATAGAAACAGCAGGAGTTCTCAAACTCTCTTCCGGCTTGCCCTTAAAAACATCCAAAATACTAGACATTTCTGCCACCCCTTATAAAAAGTAAAAAGTAACTGATACATTGATTATACTTTGTAAACAAAATATTTCAAGTATGTTTCGCATTTATAGACATTTTGACTACAACGGACTCGGATATCAGAGGTCGTAATACATCTGATATTCCATCGGAGTAGGCATAGCTACGTGCTTTTTCAAGTCTTCACGCTTGTTTTTAACCCAAAGATCGATGAGTTCCTTGGGGAAGACTCCGCCTTCGGTTAAGAAATCGTGATCTTTTTCGAGAGCTTTGAGAGCTGATCCGAGCGACTTAGGAAGACCCTTGATCTTCTTTTTATCCTCATCCGAGAGATCAAAGAGATTGAAATCGTAAGGTCCGTATCCCTCTTCCACGGGATCTATCTTATTCTTGATTCCGTCGAGACCTGCCATAAGGATCGCGGCATAAGCATAATACGGATTACATGTGGCATCAGGATTACGAAGCTCGAATCTCTTCTTGTCGGGAGACTTCGCGTAAGCCGGGATACGGATGACCGAAGACCTGTTTGCGGTTGCAAATCCGATAGTAACCGGAGCTTCAAAACCGGGAAGCAGTCTCTTATAGGAGTTAGTGGAAGGATTGGTGAATGCGCAGATCGCGGCGATATGACGCAGTATTCCTCCTATAAAGTACATCGCGGTCTGTGACAGGCCGGAATAGCCGTTCTCGTCATAGAATACGGGCTTGCCGTCCTTAAACATGAGCATATGGACATGCATGCCGGAACCGGCCTCGCCGTAGATGGGCTTAGGCATGAATGTTGCGGTCTTTCCTTCTCTTACCGCCTCATTCTTGATTATGTACTTGGCAAGCATGGTCTTATCTGCCATGTTAGTCATCGAATCGAACTCGACCTCGATCTCCATCTGACCCGGGCCTCCGACTTCGTGATGGTGATAGCGGACCTCGATCCCCTGCTTCTCCATCTCCAGGGTTACACGGGATCTGTAATCATACTGAATATCCTGGGGAGGTGCGATATGATAACCGCCCTGATGGGGAGTCTTAAAGCCGTTGCTGTCAAACTCGTTGGAATTCCAGAAAGCCTCCCGTCCGTCAATCTCAAAACCCGATGCCTGAGGCTTATTCTCGAATCTTGCCTCATCGAAGATATAGAACTCGAATTCGGGGCCGAGAAGATAAGTATCGGCGACTCCGAGCTCCTTCATATATTCTTCTGCTCTCTTGGTTACATTACGGGGCTCCTGGTTAAAAGGAGTATTATCGTCCTTACCTATAATGCGGACATCACCTATCATGGCAAGAGTCTTGATCTCACAGAAGGGATCTATCTGCGCACTTGCGAGATCGGGAATGAAGACCATATCGCTCTTCTCCACGGGAGCAAAACCGTAGTTGCTTCCGTCGAAGCCGATACCTGCCGTCATGGTATCTTCGGAAAATCTCTCCACGGGAATAGTCAGGTGATGCCATCTTCCGTTGATATCGATCATACGGAAATCGATCATTCGGATCTCATTCTCGGAAACATACTTCTTTACATCATCGACAGTCTTAAACATAACTTGCCTCCCAAAAAGTGTATTTACACTTCCATCATAACATTATTGTTCCGACTTATTGTCAATGAGTATGTTAAGAATATCTATCGCGTCCGATGCTGTCCTTGCTTTGTTCTTGTCTCTGGGTTTGTAATGAAGATACGGTTTGCCCTGTGCACAGAAAAGAATACGTCCCTGATACTCTGGTCTTCCGAGCAGGATAGAGACGGTCTCGAAGTCAGCCTTTCTGTCAGATGCAAAGTACAAAAGAACGCCCGTATCCCTGATGCAGACCTTTTCGAAGCCGGCAACAGATGCAAGTGCTTTTATAAGAGCCACGCTTGCAAGGAACTCGACTTCCTTGGGAGGTGTGCCGTAACGGTCGTTTACCTCGTCTATGAATTCCTCGTAGTCACGGGTGGAGGAAATTGCGCCGATGCGTCTGTACGCGGCCATACGCGATGCCTCATCTTCGATATATGAAGGAGGTATATAAGAGTCGAAGTCGATCTCGACATTGACCTGCAAAGGAAGACGGAATTCCGTATCACCGCTCTCGTTAAGATGCTTGATCTCCTCGTCAAGCATCCTGCAATAAAGCTCATATCCGATAACGTCCATCTGTCCGTGCTGCTCCGCTCCGAGAAGATTGCCCGCGCCTCTTACCTCGAGGTCGCGAAGTGCGATCTTAACGCCGGAACCGAGCTCGGTAAACTCACGGATCGCCATGAGCCTCTTACGCGCGTCGGAGTTCATCTCCTTCTCCGGTTTATATGTTATATAAGCGTATGCCTGACGATCAGATCGTCCTACACGTCCCTTGATCTGATAAAGCTGCGACAGGCCGAACTTCTCCGCGTCCTCGACTATCATGGTATTGACATTAGGCATATCCACGCCCGATTCGATGATCGTCGTGCACACCAGAATATCCGCCTCGCCGTTGATAAACGAGCTGACTATCTTCTCCATCTGGTTCTCGCTCATCTTTCCGTGCGCATAGGAGACCCTTACATCCGGCATCAGCTCCTTAAGTCTCGCCGCCTTCGTGTCGATATCTGCCGTCTTGTTATAAAGCCAGAATATCTGACCGCCTCTTGAGATCTCGCGAAGACATGCCTGGACGCAAATCTCCTCATCGAATTCCATAACGTAGGTCTGCACGGGACGGCGGTTAAGCGGCGCCTCCGTGAGCATGGATATATCCCTTATGCCCGACATCGACATATGAAGCGTTCTCGGGATAGGAGTAGCCGTCAGTGTGAGCACGTCGATATTGGCACGCATCGCCTTTATCTTCTCCTTGTGGTTTACGCCGAACCTCTGCTCCTCATCGACAACAAGAAGCCCCAGTTTTGCAGGGACGACATCGTCTGACAATATCCTGTGCGTTCCTATAACGACATCGGCTTTGCCTTCCTTAATGTCCTGAAGATTCTGCTTCATGACATTTCCCGGAACGAACCTCGAGAGCAACACGACCTTGATCGGGAACCCGGAAAGGCGCTCCACAAAATTATCGTAATGCTGCTGCGCGAGAAGCGTCGTCGGAGCCAGCATAAAAGCCTGTCTTCCGTTCATCACGCACTTGAACATCGCGCGAAAAGCAACCTCCGTCTTTCCGAACCCTACATCTCCGCAAAGGAGCCTGTCCATCGGGATCTGCGACTCCATATCCTTCTTGATATCGTTGATCGCAGCGATCTGGTCGGCTGTTTCCTCATAAGGGAAATTCTCTTCAAATTCCTTCTGATATGAATCGTCGGGGCCGCATGAGAAACCCTTGTTGGCACGCCTTACCGCATAAAGCTTCACAAGATCGAACGCAAGCTTCTTTACTGAAGATCTTGCACGCTCGACATTCTTCTTCCACTCCTGCGAATCGAGGGATGACAGCTTAGGCTGCTTGCCTCCGGGACCCACATATTTTGAAAGCTTGTCTATTTTATCAACGGGAAGATAGATGACCGCATTCTTCGCGTAGCTTATCTTGAGGTAGTCCTGCGAGGACTTTCCCATCTTAAGGTTGACTATACCCTCGTAAAGACCGATACCGTGTATGTCGTGAACAACATAGTCGCCCGGGGCAACATCGCCGAAGAAAGTAATCCTGGCACCGCCGCTTTTCTTCTGGACATGCTTCTTCTCACTTCCGAAGATCTCCTGCTCGCCTATCAGCGTGAGCCCGACGGCGGGGTACTCGAATCCCGACGGCAGCGCCCTTGAGATTATATTGATATCGACGCCCTCGGAGAGCATGCGTGTCCTGAAAGCATCACATCTTGATGTACCGGTTATCATGAAGACGATTTCTCCGGTCGATATCCCTCCGCCGTTTTTTATATAATTTGCAAGAGCTTCATCCCTGCCGACCCAATTCTCGCCAGCCATACCGGGACAATCGACGGTCTCTCCGCCGGGAAGTCCGCTCATCGAAGTCTTAAGACATGCGAGTGTGACCGTGCTTCCGAAGGCATCAAGAGCCTTCATCGCATCGGGAGCTTTGAAGATGGAATCGTACGAGCATGAAGGAGCCTGACCCAACTCATAGGCGCTCTTGATCCTCGCGGCAAAATCCGCAGTATATCCGTCCATCCTGCTTCTTGCCTCGGCAAACTCATCGACGAAGAGCATCATCCTGTTAGCGTCAAGATAATCGAGGACCGTCTTCGGATCCTTGTTGATAACGCCGATCCACCTTGCAAGACCGGATATTCTCATGCCCTGTCTGAAGCTTTCCGAATCCGCGGTACTGTTGCGCTCGAGAAGCTCGCCTATCGTCCTTTGTGACGAAGCATTCATCTTGTTGATGTCGGGAGCTGCCGCACGAATGATATCGTCTGCAAGCTTCCCTCTTTCCTCTTCCGAGAAAGTGTAGATATATGCGGGGCAGATCACGGCCTTCTTCATTCCCTCGACCGATCTTTGGTCATCGGGATTAAATGTCTTAAGCTGATCTATCTCATCGTCGAAGAAGCTTATACGAAGAGGCATCTGCATATCGGGAGGAAATACATCGATAACGTCTCCTCTTGCAGAGAACTCACCCTGCTGCGATACAAGTCCCACTCTCTCGTAGCCTCTTCTTGAAAGATCGGAAGTAAGCTTGCCCGGATCATAATTCATCCCGAGCGTAAGCTTGATAAAATCCTTCCTGATCCTTGCTTCGGACGGCATCTTGTTAAGAAGAGCCGGCGCACAGATCACGGCTGCATCAAAACCATTCTGCAATATCCTTGATATGACTCCGGCACGCTCGCTGTCATGCTCATGTGAGGACGCGACAGCGGATACAAGAGACAATTCTTCAGGCTTTAATACAGGAACATCAGGTCCCGTAAACGGAGCCATACCGCCGGTAAGAGCCTTTGCCCTTGTTATGTCCGATACTATTACGACCGGCTTTTTACCAAACTTATAGGAAAGTGCCGCTATAAGATAACCCTTCTGCTGTTCGCATAACCCGGTAATGTTTACGGGGCCGCCTTTACGCGCGGCGGCATCAAAAGCTGACAGAAGTTTTGTATCGCGATCTACGGCTTCGAGAAGTTCCTTAACCTGCGTTGCCATTAACCAAATCCTCGCAGGCCTTGCACGCTTCTTCGAACGAATCAAATACGGTCTGCCTTAAATCCTTCGGAACATCCTCGAGAACGAAGGATATCAGGTCCTTATGCTCGGGAACAGGTCCGGTACCGATACGGACACGGGGGAACTCCTGCGTCCCCAGATGAGCTATAACGGACTTCATCCCGTTATGTGTCCCCGCACTGCCCTTGGATCTTACGCGGATCGTCCCGACATTGATATCGATATCATCATAAACAACGATCACATGCGAAGGATCGATCTTGTAATACGCCGCGAACGGTCCCACTGCCTCACCCGAGTTATTCATATAGGTCTGAGGCTTCATCAGGAAGACGTCGTGCCCCCCTATCTTTCCCTTGCCGAAAAGCGAATGAAACTGTGTCCGTTCGATACGAACATTATTCCTTTGAGCAAGAAGATCAAGTGCGAGAAAGCCACAGTTGTGCCAATTATATGCGTATTTGTTCCCGGGGTTACCCAACCCCGCGATAAGCCATGCGTCAGACATCAGAAACTCAGACCTCCGAACGACGGCTGTCGAGCTTTATGTAATTTGCTCCGCGAAGACGGTTCTTCTTCGTTACCCACTCTTCCTTGTTTACCTGTCCCTGACGTGCGATACCGAGACCTAATGCGGGAACATCCTCGGTAATCGTGGAACCTGCCGCGATATAGCTGTCGTGACCGAGCACCACGGACGCAAGGATATTGGAATTACCGCCGATAAATACATTATCCTCTATCGTGCATCCGACCTTATCGACACCGTCGTAGTTACATGTGACGGTACCGCAGCCGAAATTGACATTCTTTCCGACCTTGGAGTCTCCGATATATGTGAGGTGTCTTGCTCTCGTATATTCGTCTATCTCGGATCCCTTGACCTCAACATAAGCACCGATAGTTACATGATCCTTGATAAGAGTATCAGGTCTTATATGTGAGAACGGTCCGATTCGGCAATCGCTTCCTATTATCGCCTCGGTAGCTATCGACGAATCTATCGTCGTTCCGTTGCCGACCTGAACACCGTCAAGTCTTGTATTCTCACCGATGATGCAATCCTCACCGATAATAGTATTTCCCATAAGTCTTGTGCCCGGAAGGATTATCGTATCTCTTCCGATCTCGACTGCGGAATGAATCCAAGTCGAATCCTCATCGACGATCTCGACACCGTTCATCATGTGCTTTCTCAAGATCCTTCTGTTCATTATCTTGGACGCCTGCATGAGCTGGTATCTGTCATTTACTCCGAGAGTATCTTCAAAGTCACAGATCACGGAACCGACCTTGCCGCCGTCCTTGATCAGGATATCTATGGTATCCGTAAGATAGTATTCCTTCTGTGCATTGGAAGCGGAAAGTCTTCCGAGTGCCGAGAGGAGAAGAGACGTCTTGAATACATACATCGACGAGTTAATCTCCTGTATCTTGAGCTCTTCGTCATTGCAGTCTCTGTGCTCTACGATCCTTAAGACATTGCCGTCGCCGTCTCTTACAACTCTTCCGTATCCGAACGGATTCTCGGCTGTTGCCGTAATGACAACGGCTGCAAAATCGCCTTCCTCCATCCTGGATAAAGCCTTATTTATTGTTTGGGCACTTACCATAGGCGAGTCACCGGGAAGAACGATAACATAGCCGCCTCTTCCTTCGAGGAAAGGCTCGGCCTGCAAAACAGCGTGACCGGTTCCAAGTCTTTTCTCCTGGAAGACATAAGCGACACCTTCACCTAAGACATCTCTTATCTCCTCCTGCTTGTCACCGACTATGTAAACCTGTTCATCGCATCCTGCCTCGCATAAAGCGTCATATACCCACTTAACGATAGGCTTTCCCGCGACCTGATGAACCACCTTCGAATGTGATGATTTCATTCTCTTGCCGTCGCCTGCCGCCATTACTACTGCACATATATCCATAAGAAAACACTTCTTTCGTATAAAAGATTTATCGACTAATTATAACAAACAAAACTATCCCTTAGTGTATAATGATTAAAATTCGATTAAGGAGTCTTACTTAATGATCGCTATACTTCTCGCAGCCGGTTATGCTACAAGACTGTATCCTCTTACGAAGGACAAGCCGAAGTCGCTTCTTCCTCTTGGCAAGAGACTGATCATCGACTACATCATGGACTCGGTAGATCTTATCCCGGGTCTTACCAAGGTTGCCCTGATTACCAATTCCAAGTTCTATACTCCGTTCTGCGAATGGGCCGACGGACTCGACCGCGAAGGCAAAGCTCCCATCGTTGTATTGGACGACGGAACGACTGACGACTCCAACAAGAGAGGCGCCATCGGAGACATCATATACACCATCGATAATCTTAAGATCGATGACGACATCTGCATACTCGCAGGCGACAACATCTTCTCATACAGTATTGAGAATATGTACGCATTCTTCCGTCAGATGA
>ODAI012546403.1_pt1 | contig 17476 bp, 16 predicted proteins | sample 1539321 | NCBI WGS metagenome assembly ODAI01 (sample SAMN02144231, study PRJEB22623) | gut metagenome | biome: sheep rumen | host: Ovis aries | place: New Zealand | reverse complement strand
GTGGCTGCGGCAACAACGGCTTGCTTGGCAGCAACAGCAATTCCTGCGACTGGCTGATCCTGATCCTTCTGTTCAGCGCATTCTGCGGCAACGGCAACAACAACTGCGATTCCTGCAACAACGGCTGCGGCTGCTAAGCTTCTTCCGACAGACAGGATCCCTGGCAGGCCCCTACGGGAGCCTGCTTTGCTGTAAAGCTCCATCGCTCCAGCCTTCCCGCCGATAAAAATTCAGCCATATTTTCGGATGTGTCCACATAAAATACTACAACAGATCATGGTCAGGATTAGGAGGTACTTTATGGAAACAAACAAGATCAATTCCTTTGATTCCCTGTTCACCACTGACCATATCCGGATGCTGAAGATCCTTTTGAGCTATATGAAGCCTCCTCTGCAGGGGAAAATGGCCGTTTATATCCGTTTCCTGGAATTGTCCTATATCATGAGATTTTTTTCGCAGAATCCATACGCCGGATGGTCCCCCTCCGGGCTGTCCCTGTTTGCCGCCTCCGCATCTGATACGTTATCTTTTTCGGAGCTTTCTGATCTTCTGGACGAGATCCTGCCTTTCTGCGACTTTGCCGAGCGGGAAGATATCCAATCTCTGAAGAACACCTTTCAAAGTGTGGAAAATTTGCAGCAAACCATGGAAATGTTTCAGATGATGCAGGAACTCATGCCGGATTTCTTTGCGCAAAATGCTTCCGAGGGTAATTCTGAGAGCAGTTCCACGGGCAGTTCCGAAGGTAATCCTTTTCCCTTTGATCTGTCGGAGCTTTCCCAGATGATGGACATGATACAGGAATTGAAAAAATAAAAGAAAGAAAAGAGGAATGCAAATGTCAGATTATGAAACACCCGCCTGGATGAAGGACGAACTTGTACGCGAGATTCCCCGGGAAAAGCTACAGCTTTTACAGGAAATGTTTGCGGAAGCAGATCTCCGCGTGAAAAATGCCGGTTCCGGCAAAAGTCAGAAAGAGATGCTTATGACCCTGATGCCGCTGTTGAAAAAGGCCAAAGAACAACACTTAAGTTTCTCTCCGAAAGAAATGCAGGCCGCCGTCACCGCAATCCGCAAATACAGTTCGCCGGAGGAATTGGATCAGATCGATCGGATCTATAACAAAGTAGAAAACACAAGGCAATAAAAGAAGCTGCGGCATCGTACCTTGCTTTTACCGTACGGTCGCCGCAGCTTTTCATTATTTCATTACTTCATTACGATGTTCACCAGCCGCCCGGGCACATAGATCTCTTTTACAATATTGCCGGTGAGTTTATCTCCCAACGCTTCTTTGGCAGCAGCGATCACGCTGGCCTGATCCGCATCCTTGGATACCTGGATTGTCGCACGGATCTTGCCGTTGAGCTGTACGCCGACCTCCACGCTGCTCTCCACCGTCTTCGCTTCGTCGTATTCCGGCCATGTGGTCTGATACACTCTGCCTTCGTACCCTGCCACAGACCACAGTTCCTCTGTGATATGAGGCGCCACAGGATTTAACAGGGTCAGCAAAGTCTTATACTCGCCCTTCGTCACCGTGTTCTTCTTGTAAAACTCATTGATCAGGGACATCATAGATGCAATGGCAGTGTTATATTTCAGATTCTCAAAATCACTCGATACCTTCTTGATCGTCTGGTGCATTTTGGTCTCCAGATCCGCGCTATAACCGTCACCGTCCACCAGAATATCCTGTAATTTCCATACTCTCTCCAGAAATCTGCGGCACCCCTTCACGCCGTCCTCGCTCCATGCAGCCGCCAGATCAAACGCACCAATGAACATCTCATAGGTACGCAGCGTGTCTGCACCATAATCCTGTACAATATCATCCGGATTCACCACGTTTCCGCGGGATTTGGACATCTTTTCACCATTGGATCCCAGGATCATACCATGGCTGGTACGTTTCTGATAAGGCTCCGGGCAGGGAACCACCTTCTCGTCATACAAGAATCTGTGCCAGAATCTGGAATACAGCAAATGCAGCGTAGTGTGCTCCATACCGCCGTTATACCAGTCAACGGGCATCCAGTACTCCAGGGCCTCTTTGCTTGCAAGTGCCTCTTTGTTCTCCGGATCGGTGTAGCGCAGGAAATACCAGGAAGAACCAGCCCATTGGGGCATGGTATCCGTCTCACGCTTGGCTGGACCGCCGCAGTGCGGACAGGTCACATTCACCCAATCCGTCATGGCAGCCAACGGCGACTCACCGTTATCCGTAGGCATATAACTCTCCACCTCAGGAAGTTCCAAAGGAAGCTCGCTCTCCTCCAAAGGCACATAGCCGCAGTGATCACACTGAATGATGGGAATCGGCTCACCCCAGTAGCGCTGTCTGGAGAATACCCAGTCACGCAGCTTGAAATTGGTCTTGCTGGTGCCGATGCCCTTCTCCTCCAGATACGCAATGATCTTCTTCTTGGCATCCGCAACAGATAATCCGTTCAAGAACTCGGAATTCACCAACGTACCGGTAGCCACATCGGTGTATACCTGTTCCTGCACACTGACAGGACTGCCTGCCACAACTTCAATGATCGGCAGATTAAATTTCTTTGCAAAATCCCAGTCTCTCTCATCATGCGCCGGCACAGCCATGATGGCGCCAGTACCGTATGTCATCAGTACATAATCGGAAATCCAGATGGGAATCTCCTTGCCATTGACCGGATTGGTCGCAGTCAATCCGTCGATCTGCACACCGGTCTTATCCTTTGCAAGCTCCGTGCGTTCAAAATCTGACTTTTTCGCCGCCTGCTCCCTGTACGCCATCAGCTCGTCATAATTCCTGATCTCATCTTTATATTTCTCCAAAAGCGGATGCTCCGGCGAGATTACCATATAGGTTGCACCGAACAGCGTATCCGGTCTGGTAGTATAGACACGCAGCTTATCCGCCTTACCGGTAAGCGCAAAATCAACCTCCGCACCCTGGGATTTCCCGATCCAGTTCTTCTGGGAAACCTTAACACGCTCAATATAATCCACCGTGTCCAGCCCCTGCAGCAGCTTATCCGCATACTCTGTGATCTTTAACATCCACTGGCTCTTTACCTTGCGGACCACCTCGGAACCACAGCGCTCGCAGACACCATTCACCACTTCCTCATTGGCAAGTCCGACCTTACAGGAGGTACACCAGTTGATGGGCATCTCTGTCTTGTAGGCCAGTCCGTCTTTAAACAGTTTTAAAAAGATCCACTGGGTCCATTTATAGTAGTCGGGATCTGTGGTATTGATCTCTCTGTCCCAGTCAAAGGAATAGCCCAAAGCATGCAGCTGACTCTTGAAGCGCTGCACATTATTCTTGGTCACGATCTTCGGATGAATATGATTCTTGATCGCATAATTCTCCGTGGGAAGTCCGAACGCGTCCCATCCCATGGGATACAGTACATTATATCCCTGCATTCTGCGCTTTCTGGCTACAATATCCAATGCCGTGTAAGGACGGGGATGTCCTACATGAAGTCCCTGTCCCGAAGGATAAGGGAATTCTACCAAAGCATAATATTTAGGCTTGGAATAATCGTTGGAAGTCTTAAACGCCTTCTCGTCATCCCAGACTTTCTGCCATTTTTGTTCTACTTCGTGGTGATTATAAGGTACTGCCATTCTTTGTATCCTCTTTTCTTAGATAATTGATACCAAACGTATTTTTCATTTTAGACATTTTTACAAATATTGTCAAGTATGCAGAAAGAATCCCTGACATATCTGCTATGCCAGGGATTTATTCCTGTATTGGATCTTCTTCTGTCAATGTTTCAAGCATTTTATTCACGGTTCAGACTGTGGATTGTCTTGGCCACCTTCTCCAGCGAAGTCACAATCTCCGTGCTCGCCACATCCATGCCCTTCGCCAGATTCTGCACCTCATTTGCCACAACAGCAAAGCCTCTTCCCGCATCGCCCGCTCTGGCCGCCTCAATGGATGCATTGAGTGCAAGGATTCGCTGTCTGCTGCTGTAACCGGAAATCTTTTTGGTGTTCTCGTTTGCAACATCGATCTCAGCCGTAGCTTCCGCGATTCCCGCTTTCAGCTCCTGCAGCAGAACGCTGTTCACATTGGAGAAATAGCTGGTGCGTACAAACAGATTGATCACATCCCCCAGCAAATTGGCGGGTGCATCCATCTGTGTCCCTCTGCCAAACCGGGCTTTCGCATCATCTGAATCATCCGCCCCCATGATTCCTCCTTTTACAGTTCCAAGCTCGGTACCGTCTTCCAGCGTGATCGGTATCTCGAAAAGGTTCTGGAGACTGTTTACCGAAATTCCCTTCGCAGGCTTACTGCCGCTACAGCATTCACAGAAGGTTCTTCCGTCCGCATCCACGGCGACAGCAGCCAGACCCGTACTCTTCGCCCAATTCCCCATAATCTCCTCAAATTTTTTCAAATCACAAAAATCTTGAATTTTTAATACACCAGCCATTTTTTCGCCTCACTTACATCTTTTTTATAGTCCTATTTTCAAATCTAAATTTCCTGTTACTCGTCCACATTGTTCTCGGCAACCTTTGCCGCTCTCGCAGCCACTTCCTTCTCCTGTACGTCCGAAGGTGCCTGCTCATATCTTGCAAACTCATATGCGTATTCGCCGCGTCCACCGGTCATGGACCGAAGATCCGTACAGTACCCGAACAGGCCGCTCATTGGAATATCCGCCTCAATGATCTGCAATCCGCCGGCTGCCGGATTCATACCAAGCACTCTGCCGCGGCGCTTATTCAGATCGCTCATGATATCTCCGGTGTATGCATCAGGAACCGTAACCTTCAGGGAAGCAATAGGCTCCAGGAGCACCGGATGTGCCTCCATAAATCCTTTCTTAAACGCCTGAATGGTAGCCATCTTGAACGCAAGCTCAGAGGAGTCCACCGGATGGTAGGATCCATCGTAGAGTACCGCCTTCACGCCGACCACCGGATAAGCCGCCATAGGACCCTTTTGTACAGAATCCTGCAGGCCCTTCTCCACTGCCGGGAAGAAGTTCTTCGGCACCGCACCACCTACCACTTCCTGTTCAAACACATAAGGAGTCTCCAGGTCGTTTGAAGGGGAGAAACGCATCTTGACATGACCGTACTGTCCGTGTCCACCGGACTGCTTCTTGTACTTGTACTCCACATCAGAAGTCTTCTTGATCGTCTCCTTGTATGCGATCTTCGGCGTGGTCAGTTCCACTTCCACCTTATATTCATTCAACAGCTTGCTGACAATGATATCCAGATGCTGGTCGCCCATTCCGTACAGAAGCATCTGGCGATTCTCCGCATCATTGACCACCTTCATGGTCTGATCCTCGTGCCCGATCTTCTGGAGAGCCTGTGCGATCTTATCCACATCCGCCTTATTCTTAGGCTTGTAACGCATATAGGTATACGGCGTGGAAATCTCCGTCTTACCGTACTTAATGGTCAGATTCTTGGTAGACAGGCTGTTGCCGGTGCGGGCACCGCTTAACTTCGCCAGAGCTCCGATATCACCTGCGTGAAGCTCCGGCACTTCGATAGGCTTATTTCCCTGAAGCACATAGAGCTTACCAATCTTTTCCTCGATATCCTTATCCACATTGTAGATCAGATCATCGGTCTTCAGCACGCCGGAATTCACCTTGATCAGGGAATACTTGCCGATAAACGGATCCACAATGGTTTTCCAGATATAGGCGGATTTCGCCTTGGAGAAATCATAGTCCGCATGATAGATCTCATTGGTCTTCATGTTGATACCGGCCACTTCTCTGTTCTCCGGACTCGGCATATACTTGATGATATCATCCAACAGGGTATAAACGCCCTGACAGAGCACATTGGATCCCATCGTCATAGGCACGATACTGCAGTCGCACACATCGGTACGCAGCGCTGCACGGATCTCCGCCTCCGAGAAAGTCTCTCCCCCGAAGTAACGCTCCATCATTTCCTCACTGGTCTCAGCAACCGCCTCCATCAACGTATCCCTGCAGATCTGCAGATTCGGCTTATTATACTCAGGCACCTCACAGGGCACCACTTCCTTGCCCTGCCATCTGTTACCGGTCTCGGTAATGACATTTATGTATCCCACGAACTTCTCGTCCTCACGGATTGGCAGATGGAACGGAGCCATCTTTTTGCCGTAAAGGTTCGTCATATCCTCCACAACCTGACGGAATGAAGCATTATCCACATCCATGTTGGAAACATAGATAAAACGGGGAATCTTATATTTTTCACACAACTCCCACGCCTTCTGCGTGCCCACTTCGATACCGGACTTGCCGTTCACCACGATGATCGCCGCCCCCGCTGCGCTCATGGCTTCCTCTACCTCGCCTACGAAATCAAAGTAACCGGGTGTATCGATAATGTTGATCTTGTACCCTTCCCATTCGATCGGAATCACGGATGTGCTGATGGAAAACTGGCGCTTCTGCTCCTCTTTTCCGTAATCGCTGACAGTGTTCCCGTCAGTCACCTTCCCCATGCGGGAGGTGATGCCGGACAGATAAGCCATAGCCTCCGCAAGACTTGTCTTACCACTGCCGCCGTGTCCCAGCAAGACCACATTTCGGATTTTTTCAGTTGTGTAAACCTTCATACGTCACCCTCCATTATTTGCCCATTTTTTATTTTTTGACCTATAACTCAAATACAATTTGAAATCTCATTGTTTATTTTACTAAATTTTTAATCAAAATACAAGTAATTGTTGGTATTTTTGCATGATTCGACAAAAAATTTTTATAGAAATGTCAGTTGCCTGCGTGATTTTAACGTGTTATAGTGTTTAATATCAGGCCATGCCAAGAAAAAAAGAAGGAAGCAAAGGTACAAATATGAACGCAGCAAACAGTGCAAAAACATATGGTTTTATCGGACTCGGACTGATCGGCGGATCGATTGCCCGGGCCATTCGCGAAAAGCAGCCGGGCGCCCGGCTCATCGCCTATGACATCAATCCGGCTTCTCTGGCCCTTGCCCTGGAGGACGGCGTGATCGATGAGGCGGCAGATGCCATCGACAGCCGCTTTACCCCGTGTGATTATCTGTTTTTATGCGCTCCTGTCCAAAAAAATGGCGAAAATCTGAGTGCGGTGAAGAAAATCCTTTCCGCCGACTGCCTGCTTACCGATGTGGGCAGCGTAAAGTCGGATATTCATAAAATCATTCGGGAAGCGGGCCTGGCGGATCGTTTTATCGGCGGTCATCCCATGGCAGGAAGCGAGCGCGTAGGTTATATCAATTCCAAAGCGCGTCTGCTGGAAAATGCCTACTATATCCTCTCCCCCACCGACACGGTTCCGGCGGAAAAAGTCGAAGCCTATCGCGAGCTGGTGGCATCTTTGGGTGCGATCCCTCTGGTGCTGGATTGCGCCCGCCACGATTACGCCACGGCTGCCATCAGCCATCTGCCTCACGTGATTGCTGCAGCCCTGGTGAATCTGGTCCGGGATAATGATAATGAGGACGGCATCTTAAAGATGATCGCCGCCGGCGGATTCAAGGATATCACCCGCATTGCATCTTCCTCCGCACAGATGTGGCAGCAGATCTGCCTGACCAACACGGATAATATCATCGATCTGCTGGACAAATATATCGCTTCTCTCGGCGAGATCAAAAAGGAACTGACTTCCCGCGATGCGGCCGCTCTGTATGATCTGTTTGACAGCGCACGTATTTACAGGGACAGTTTTATCAATACCCCCAGCGGACCGATCAAGGCAGTTTATACCATTACAATCGATATTGCCGATGAACCCGGCGCTCTGGCTGCCATCGCAACCATTCTTGCACTGCACCAGATCAGCATTAAAAACATTGGGATCGTACACAACCGCGAGACGGAAAACGGTGTGCTCAGAATTGAATTCTATGAAGAAGCCTCCATTCAGAAGGCCTCAGATATCCTTGCGGCGAAGGGATATACGGTTTATCTGAAAAAATAGACGGCATCCCAATGCTGCCAGGCAGACGCCGAAGACTCCGCCTGCCGTATCCAGGAGCACGTCCCAGACCGATGCATATCTGCCCGGTACAAAATACTGATGACATTCATCAAAAGCCGCCGAGACGAACACCCAGCCGATGTTAAGCCTGAATCTCGCACGGCTTTTTTCATACCACTGTGCCAGCCAAATGCACACCAGCATCCCCATTGCCGTGTATTCGGTGAAATGCGCCATTTTACGCACCGGTTTCTCAAACCGGTCAACCAGCCTGTCCTTTTCGGAAGCGCTGACTTTTTTGCCGGAAAGTTCCGTCACGGTCTCCACACATTTTTCCGTCACTTCCCTGCTTAAGCCTCCGGATTCGTCCGCATCCTGGGCAGAAAATCCGAAAATTGCCACATAAAGAAGAGAAAGAAGGATTCCTGTCACAAAGGTGATCAACCTCTTCTTTCTCTTTTCGTGTTCGTTTGCTATGAACTTCGGCTTCAGCTTACTTTCCCTCTTCATTGACCGTCTGATAAACCTCAATTCTTGACGCATCCATCTCCGGCATACCGATAAACACTGCACCGTAGGAATATTCTGCACCCTTCAGTTCAATCCGAACAATCTGCAAAAATGCGTGAAGCACTTCCTTGGTCCAGATGGTCAGATAAGCCTCATACACCTCTCCGATCTGCAGCGGCTGATCCGCAATAAATCCCACACCGGTCTTGGACACATCCGTCACTTCAATGTCAATCTCCGTATGGCTGTCCCCGTCCAGGCGCTTGATCATCAGCTTGGAATCCATGGATGTACGTTTGCTTTTTCTTCTCTCTTCCATAAGTGTAACCCTCCCTATGTGATTACAGTATACCATCCCGTTTCCATTTTCGCAAGAACTTACTGAATAAACATCGCATCCCCGAAACTGAAAAAGCGGTAGCGCTCTTTGATCGCTTCCCCATACGCTGCGAGCACATGCTCTCTGCCCGCCAGTGCCGAAACCAGCATCACCAATGTGGACTCCGGCAGATGAAAATTCGTGATCAGCGCATCCAGCACCTTAAATCTGTACCCGGGATAGATGAAGATCTCCGTGTTGTCACACTTTGCCTGCACCTTCCCGCTCTCATCCGCAGCGCTCTCTATGGTACGGCAGCTTGTGGTCCCCACACAGATCACTCTGCCGCAGGCTTCTTTTGTGTCGTTGATGAGTTCCGCCGCTTCCTTCGTGACCTCATAATATTCCGAGTGCATGTGATGATCCAGCACATTCTCCTCTTTCACCGGCCGGAAAGTCCCCAAGCCCACATGCAAAGTCACATAGGCAATTTTTACGCCCTTTGCCTCGATCTGCGCCAGCAGTTCTTTCGTAAAATGCAGCCCCGCCGTGGGTGCCGCTGCCGAACCCTCGTATTTTGCATAGACCGTCTGATAGCGGTTTTTATCCTGCAGTTTGTGGGTGATATAAGGCGGCAGGGGCATCTCTCCCAGCTTGTCCAATACTTCCTCGAAGATTCCCTCGTACGCGAACCGGATCAGACGGTTGCCTTCCTCCACTGTCTCCAGCACTTCCGCATGCAGCAGACCGCCACCAAACACCAGACGCGTACCGGGCTTACATTTCTTGCCCGGTTTCACCAGAGTCTCCCAGACATCCGCCTCCCTGCGTTTTAACAGAAGCACCTCCACATGGGCGCCAGTGCCTTCCCTCTCGCCAAGGAGCCTTGCCGGGATCACCTTTGTATTGTTTAACACCAGACAGTCCCCGGGATTTAAGTAATCGATCACCTCTTTGAAAATATGGTGCGATACCTCTCCCGTCTCCTTATCCAGCATCAACAGCCTGGACGCAGAACGATCCTCCAAAGGATCCTGGGCGATCAGCTCCGGAGGAAGTTCAAAATAAAAATCTGATTTCTTCAATTCCATCGTATACAGTTACCTCAATTTAAAATTAAATCTTCTCATCATCCGCATACTTTGCAAACGCAATATACCCTCTATAAGCCTCGTAGATATCAGCCTTGCTGGTGGCCTCCCAGGGCGCATGCATATTCAGCACCGCCACGCCGCTGTCGATCACGTTCATACCGTAAAGCGCCAGGATATAGGCAATAGTTCCGCCGCCGCCCAGATCCACCTTGCCCAGCTCCGCCGTCTGAAAATTGATCTTCTCTTTGGCAAAAATATCACGGATATGCGCAATATACTCCGCGTTGGCATCATTGGATCCAGACTTGCCTCTGGCGCCGGTAAACTTGTTGAACACCATACCGCCGCCCAGATAAGCCACATTCTTCTTATCAAAACTGGAAGCATAGCTGGGATCATAAGCGCTGCTCACATCGGAGGAAAGCATACAGCTGTGTGCCAGGCATCTGCGCAGTGCCAACTCGCTGTACTCCCCGCACAGGTTCATAACCTCCGCCACCGCATTCTCAAAGAACCGGGACTGCATGCCCGTAGCGCCCACGGAGCCGATCTCCTCCTTGTCCACCAAAATACAGCAAACGGTGCGATCCGTTTTTTTCAGGTCAAGCATGGCCTGCAGTGAAGTGTAAGCACAGACTCTGTCGTCCTGTCCGTAAGCAAGAATCATGCTGCGGTCAAAACCGGCCTCTCTTGCCTTACCGGCGGGCACTACCTCCAGCTCCGCGGAGATAAAGTCCTCTTCCTCCATGTCGTAATTGTCCTTCAGAATCTGCAGAATGCCGGCTTTCACCGCATCCTTTGCCGCTTCCTTTTTGTCATCCTTCTTTCCGTTTTCATCCGTCTTTTTTGCTTTCTTATCGATCACAAGAGGCTTATTTCCCACAATGATATCCAGTGCCTCGCCCTCGATCACCTTTGCCGCCTTCTTCTCCAGCTGCTCCGACGCCAGATGGATCAACAGATCGGACACAAAAAATACCGGATCATCCTCGTTCTCGCCCACGTTTAACTCGATGGTCGTACCGTCCCTCTTCACCACCACGCCATGAAGCGCCAGAGGGATCGTCACCCACTGATACTTCTTTACGCCGCCGTAGTAATGGGTATCCAGATAGGCAAAACCGCCGTCCTCATACAACGGGTTCTGCTTGATGTCCATTCTGGGACTGTCAATGTGCGCCCCAAGGATATTCATGCCCGCTTCCATAGGCTTCCGCCCGATTTGGAACAGCGCCACAGACTTGTTCATCCACACGCTGTAAACCTTGTCCCCGGGTTTCAGCGCCGCATTCTCCTTTAACAGCACATTCAACTCTCTGTATCCTGCGGCCTCCACCGTATTCACGATGGTGTCCACGCATTCCCGCTCCGTCTTGCCGTTATCCAAAAACTCCCGGTAGCCCTCACATAGTTTCTCCAATGCCTTTAACTGCTTCACATCATATGTCTCCCAGGTATTCTTTTTCTCCATTTTGACATTCCACCTTTCTGTTTTATGTTCTGCCCCTCAGCAAAAAATTACTATCATTTCCAGCATATAGAAATGATTTTTCCGCTAAAAATATTTTCTAAAAGAAGTCATGTTTCTCTCACCGGTATCCCGGCAAACTTCTTACAAAAGCTTTCCCTCTGTATCTCGTTTGGAAAAAACTCCCGCAGTTTCTTTTCGTTATCCTCGCCCATGCCCACGTATTGCTGCAAAAACAGCTTCGTGATATACAGACCGTTTCCTTGAATCAGCTGATAATAGCTGCTTTCAGAAAGCGTATCGATCATCTTAATGGTTTGTTCATAGGTTTTCGTCTCCTCATAAAAAGTCCGGATCAGAGGAAGTGTTTTATAAAACGCGTTTGTATGTTCTTCGACTTTCTCTTTCATAGAATTCTCATAATCCGCAATATCAATTCTGCACCGGTCAAAAAACATATCCGTTTTTTTACCGGGGTTCTTCGTCTGATCATGATTGGCATAAATGTTTTCAAAAAAGTGGGTAAAAATTGTTTTATCCGTCCGCGCATAGACAGCATTCTTGCCTGATATTTTGGGCACAAAATCAAAATTCCATCCCCACTTAAAGGTTCCGCCCAAATCCGTCTGTTGAAACAAACTCAAGACCCTGCGTCTGTGTTCGCTGTAATCGTCCGCCCAAATGCGATTGCCAAGGTAATGCATACCGAGTTCCTTTTCGACCAAAGGGGAAAGCACCTCATCCAAAAGCATGTTCCACCCTGCTACATTGAGCTCCCGCGTTGAATGAAGCGCTTCATACTCCGGCAGCCATGTACTGATTAAATATTCCCTATACTTTTCAACTTCCATAGAACTCCTCATCCGTTTGAAAGGTGACTTGATCTTTGTCATCATATGCCACATGGATTCCGCCATCAAAATCAATATCACTGCCAATCGTCACCGTATAAATTGTTGTTCCATCTCTGTGAAGACTAATAAATACAATCTCCAGATCTGCAACAAATTCGTCCTTGGAGATATCCTGTCCCCCGCCTGCTTTGATCATACCGTCTTCCCCGGCAAAATAATTCGCCACGGCCTGTTTCACCCGCCTGTCTGTCCAGATACGGTCCTCAAACAGCCTGGTAAGCCTGTCAAGACAAATCCCGGCATCCTTCGTATCCGGTGTATTGCAGTCGATATAACAGCCCACCGGAAAATACTCCATACGAGCCTCTGCATCTTCCGGCACATCATACCATTGGATATCTGATTCATAGCCAAACTCAGGTGGAACGCAGTTCGGTGCATAAACATAGTTAAACCTGCCCAAAGGCGTCACAAAGCTTTTGTCGTCCTGCGCCTGTGAGATCTGCTCTTCATGACTTTTCCACTCCGGCTGCTCCTTCTTATTCTTGTGAAATATCTTATCAAATAATGCCATAACCGGTATCCTTTCCGTGATCTGATCAAGTAACCCTTAGCAGGCAGAAGCTTCACTGTCCTGACAGGCATAATATCGCCCCATCCCGAAGCAGAACAGGATAAGCGCAACCGCTGTAAACGGCGCGGACCACATAGACGCATAACTCTCCACCATACTGTGTAAAGCCAAAACCTCCGCGCTGTGCCATGTTGCTACCACCATATTTACCACAATTCCCGCATAGCTACAGATTATCCTCAACACTGCCAGACAGATCAGCGAGATGACCGCCTTTGCCTTATAGCCTTCCTTTACTGTCATGACAATGCTAAACACCGCAACATACAAAAGAAGACTAAGCCCCACTGAAATCAAAGAAGCGTACGGAACCGCAAAAGCATCTGTATGAATTCCACGCATCATTGATTTCACGAGCATCTCCTGCATCAACACCACTCCCAACACTGCACACAAACCGGCAAACTGCACGATAGCAGCAATTCCCAGAACTATTTTCACGCCTCTCATTTTGGTCTGCCTCTCTCCTAGATACATTTTGCAAAATATTATCCATGCGATCAAATTGTGTGCCCGCGAGATCACTGTCTCAACTCGATCCCCAGCTGCTCCAGTCCGTTCAAGATCTTCTTCATGGCGCCGGACACATCTGCCTCCTCCAGGGTCTTATCCTTCGCCCGGAAGGTGATGGAAAAAGCCACGGACTTATAGCCTTCCTTGATCTGGCTGCCCTCATAAATATCAAACAAAGAGCAATCCTCCAGGATCTTGCCGCCGCGCTGCACGATGATCTGCTCGATCTCGCCCACCAAGATCTCCTTCGGCACCACCATACTGATGTCACGGCTCACCGCCGGGAACTTGGCAATGCCCTCGTACTTTCTGTCAAAGGTGGCAAGGGGCACAATCTTCGGCATATCCAGCACCGCCACATACACCTTGGTTCCGATATCGTAATTGTCGCAGACCAGAGGATGCACCTCACCCAGGTATCCCAGCACTTCTCCCTTGTAGCTGATCAGCGCCTGGCGTCCGGGATGCAGGAAGGGCTTGCCTGCCTTGGGATCATAATCCTTCTTGTCCCGCAGACCAATGCTCTCCAAAAATTCCTCCACCACACCCTTCATGGTATAGAAATCGCCGTCGCCATAGAAACCCAGTGTGAACTGCATACGCTCATCCGGCAGCTCTGTTACGGGCAGGCTCTTTGGCAGATAGATATTGCCCAGCTCATATAATTTGACATTCTTGTTTCTTCTGTTGTAATTGGTCGCAAGGCTGGTGAGCATACCGTTCAGAGAGATAGTTCTCATGATGGAGAAATCCTCCCCCAGCGGATTAGAAATGGTCACAGTCTCCCGCAGCTTGTCATCCGCAGGGATCAACAGCTTATCAAATACCTTGGGGCTCTCAAAGGAATAAGTCATACCCTGGGAAAATCCGCAGTACTCCGCAATGTCCCTTGCCTTCTGCTCAATGCGCAGCTTATAGGAAAGCTTCCCTGTGGTGGAACCGCCCCCCGGCAGCGTGGTCGGGATCTTGTCATAGCCGTAGAATCTCGCCACTTCCTCCGCGATGTCAGCCATACCCACCAGATCCTGACGGAACGCAGGGATCACCAAAGTCTTTTTGCCGTTTTCTTCCTCCACCTTAATATCCAGACGTCCGAAGATCTCAAACATCTGCTCCTCACTCACATCCGTACCCAGCAGCTTATTATAACGCTCCGGCTCAAAGGGCAGTCTGCGCAACTCGGCAATCGGCTCCTTCACATCTACCACGCCGCCTACCACCTCGCCGCAGCCCAGCTCCTCGATCAACTGACAGGCGCGGTTGATGGCCTCCTCCGCATTGCGGGGCTCCAGACCCTTCTCAAATTTACCGGAAGCGTCCGTGCGCAGTCCCAGTCTCTTGGCGGACTTTCTGATATTGGGACCATTGAAGATCGCCGCCTCGAAGAGCACCGTCTTCACCTCATCGGTAATCTTGGAATTCTCACCGCCCATGATACCGGCGATACCGATCTCTTTGTCCGCATCGCAGATCATCAGTACTTCGGAATCCAGTTTCCGCATCTGGCCGTCCAAAGTCTGAAACTCGTCTCCATCCTTGGCCCGGCGCACAATGATCTTGTGCCCTGCCACCGTATCCAGATCAAACGCGTGCATGGGCTGGCCATACTCCTCCATCACATAGTTGGTGATATCTACCAGATTGTTGATGGGGCGGATGCCGCTGGAAGCCAATCTCCTCTGCATCCACTCAGGAGAAGGTCCGATCTTGATATTCTTGCAGACTCTCGCCAGATATCTGGTGCACAGATCCTTATCCTGCACCTCCACGGAAACATAGTTGTTCACATTCTCGGAATTTCCGGTAACCTTCACTTCAGGTGCGCAGAAAGGCTTTCTGAAGGTTGCCGCCGCCTCCCTCGCAATACCCAGCACACTGTAGCAGTCTACCCGGTTGCTGGTGATCTCATACTCAAATACCGTATCGCGCAGCCCCAATGCAGCTACTGCGTCTGAACCCACTTCCACTTCCGGCTTAAAAATATAAATTCCCTCTTCCGGCGCTTCCGGATACATATTCCGGTCGCTGCCCAGCTCCTCGATGGAGCACATCATACCGAAGGACTCCACACCGCGCAGCTTGCCCGCCTTGATCTTGATCCCTTCCTCCGGCAGAGGACCGCCGTCATGCCCGCCTGCAACCTTACCGCCAGAGAGTACCACGGGAACCTTGTCCCCTTCTTTTACATTGTGCGCGCCGGTAACGATCTGAATTGTCTCCGTTCCCACATCCACCTGACACACGATCAGCTTATCCGCGTCCGGATGCGGTGTGATGCTCTTGATCTGTCCCACCACGATCTTCTCCAGATTCTTGTCTCTTCTCGCGTAGCCTTCCACCTTGGTACCGGTTAACGTCATCGCGTCCATGTACTCCTGATCCGTACATTGAAGCTCCGGCACATATGCTTTGATCCATGATAATGATGTATTCATAATTTACTTTCCTTTCTTTTTATCTAATTTCCCATTTTTTTATTTACAATGTAAATCAGAAATTGCAGTTATTTATATTCATAATCCGGTTTACGATAAATGTTGGGATTGTCCTTGATTTCAGCTTTATATACTTTTTCACCCCAATCCCTTTTTTCCACTTCCTCCACAGCAACGGATACATCGCCAACATCAACACCCAGATTATCAGCCACTGTTTGAGCAACTCTTTCGGCCAAATTCTTTTTGATTTCATCATTTCTGCCCGGCCATAATTTTACAACAACATGTGGCATATCATATTCTCCTTTACAACTCTCATTCTCTCTTATTCCTATCATAATCTCCAATTGCGGAAACCGAGTCGTGCATGCGATATATTCCTTGAGCAGGCCCTTGAAAAACGCCGGTACTTAGATGCCGTACTTTGGCATCTTATGTACCGCTGCGTTTTTCACGGAGTGACAACGTGCCTGCGGCGGAATATATCGCATGCACGACGGCTCTTTTCCCCTAGAACTGCTTCAAAAACCGGATATCATTCTCATACAGCAGTCTCATATCATCAATCTCATACTTGAGCAGCGCGATCCTCTCCAACCCCACGCCGAACGCAAATCCGGAATACTCATTAGGGTCGATGCCGCTCATCTCCAGCACATGGGGATGTACCATGCCGCAGCCTAAGATCTCGATCCAACCCTCGCCCTTGCAGAACCGGCAACCCTTGCCGCCACACTTGAAGCAGGTCACATCCATCTCTGCACTGGGCTCTGTGAACGGGAAATGATGGGGTCTGAATTTCACCTTGGTGTCCGCGCCGAACAGTTCCTTCGCAAACTCCGCCAACGTGCCCTTCAAATCCGCAAACGTGATGTTCTTGTCCACCACCATGCCCTCCACCTGATGGAAGGAAGGGGAATGAGTTGCATCCACTTCGTCGGCACGGAACACTCTGCCGGGGGCAATCATGCGGATGGGTAAAGTCCCCTTCTCCATCTCATGCACCTGTACACCGGAAGTCTGGGTACGCAGCAAAATATCCCCGTTGACATAAAAGGTATCCTGCTCATCCTTTGCGGGATGATCCGCCGGGATATTTAACGCCTCGAAGTTATAATAGTCCTTCTCCACTTCGGGGCCTTCCACTACCTCATAGCCCATGCCGATGAAGATGCGCTCGATCTCCTCCAGGGCAATGGTGTTGGGATGTCTGTGCCCGATCTCCGCTTTCTTCGCAGGCAGCGTCACATCAATGACCTCCGCCTTCATCCGCGCCTCGCGCATGGCGTTCTCCATCTTGGTCTTGTGCTCCTCCAGCACTGCCTCGATCTCGCTTCTGACTTCATTCACCATCTGACCGACTTTGGGTCTGTCCTCCGGTGCCACATCCTTCATGGATTTCAATACGCTGGTAAGTTCACCCTTCTTCCCCAGGATATTCACGCGGATCTCATTCAGTTTCTCCGCTGTGTCACTGGCTTTGATCTGGGCCAGCGCCTGCTCTTTGATCTGGTCTAACTTTTCTTTCATTTCTCTGCTCCTTTTCTTCGCGCCATGCGCTGATTCTTTACACAATCAAAAACGTCCCCTGCCGAAGTAACTCGGCAAGGGACGTTATCAACATTTCAACGCGGTACCACCCTTTTTCCCGTACAGCATTCACCGTCCGGGCTCTCCTCATACGTTTAACGCGCGCG
>ODAI012436714.1_pt1 | contig 17476 bp, 11 predicted proteins | sample 1539321 | NCBI WGS metagenome assembly ODAI01 (sample SAMN02144231, study PRJEB22623) | gut metagenome | biome: sheep rumen | host: Ovis aries | place: New Zealand | reverse complement strand
GTTCAGAAGCAGCAGAATGCCATCCTGATCAAAGGTATATTTTGCACCCTGTACAAAGTTTACAGTTCTTCCGTCGTCCGTATAATACAGGTCATTTGTCTTGGTGATGTTATAGTCCCTTGTCATGACCATGATATTTCCGGTCTTGAAGTAATAGAATTCTCCATCTGAAAGAACCAGTCCGGGATGCCAGACAATCTCACCTCTGACTGCCCATACAGTTGCATCACCGTCGAGCCACTCTGTATCGTACTGTGTATTTTCATCAGCTGCACTAAAGGAATAGAAACCGCTAACATTTGTCTGCAGTTTTCCATCCTCACCGAAAATGAATGTTCCCTTATTATCCTCAGGATGACCGCTGTCGACAGAATCCTCCCACTCCGGCTCTGCATATCCGAATGATGAGTCTTCGGGATAAGGCAGACGGCATATGCCGGTCACAAGATTGCCTTCCTCAACATAATAAATGCCGTTATCTGTCCAGCGCACCCATCCGGATTTAGCCTCTTCATCAAAGGCAGCGCTGAATATGACATCCCCTGTTACAAGGGTATTCTCATCGAGAGCCTGACCGTCCGGATCTTCCCATCCCCTGAAGGAATAGATGTGAGTAATTGTCTCTTCCTTTTCAGGTTCCGCGATTTCTTCCGGTACTGCCGGATTCGTGCCATATTCAACATAAGACGTTGCAAGCACTGCGTCGCCGTTTTTCCATGTGACAGCGTACTGTCTTCCGGATGGTGTAAACTTTGCAGTGTATACTGTATCACCGACTACTTCGGTAATCTCCGGATCCCATCCGCTGAAGGTGAATGTCTGAGCTTGGGTGGAATCCTTTTCAGGAGTTGCGCCGTCATAGGCAGGCATTGCACCGTAATCGACTTCCGTGTCTGTCTCCAGGACAGTTCCATCCTCATTCTGCCAGGTGACAGTATAGGTTCTGAGTGTTGATGTATAGACTGCCAGATAGGTTACATTTCCTGTGACTGTTGTCTCATCTGACAGTTCCACAGCCGGATCATCCAGACGGACCCATTTGTCAAAGGTATATGTATACTGATCTGTTTCCGCCTTTTCCGGTGTCTCCCCGTCATAGACTGGCTTGTCACCATAGCTGACATTCCCGTCTGTTTCCAGAATGACATTTTGCCCTTCGTCATTCAGTACATCATTGACCCAGGTCACTGTATATTTCTTTAAAGTCTCTGTAAAAACCGCAGTATATGTTGCTTCACCGGTCACTTCTGTGATCTCCGGATCCCAGCCGCTGAAAACGTACTCATACTGGTCCGTCGATTCCTTGACCGGATCTGTGCTGTTAAATTCCGGTATGTCTCCGTATGGAACAGCCGGATCTGTCTCCAGAACAGTGCCGTCCTCATTCACCCAAGTCACCTTGTAGGTTTTTAATGTCTGGTCATATCTGGCCGTATATGTCTGGTTCCCTGTAACATCCACGATTACGGGATCCCAGCCGCTAAAACTATAAGTATACTGATCATCCTCTTCCTTGGCAGGTACCGTTCCGGCATAGACCGGTGTGCTTCCATAAGAAAGGACCTGTTCATCCAGAACCGTACTGCCGTCTTCGTCCACGAATGTGATGGTATAATTGCGAGTCTCCGCACTATATGTTGCCGTATAGATTGCAGCCCCTGTTACGGTCGTAACCTCGGGTGTCCAGCCGGTAAAGGTATACGTGTACTGAGGTGTATCCTCCCTGTAAGGATCCCCGGGCGCTGAAGGCATTTGGCCATACTCCAATGTTTCCGTCTTCAGTTCTCTTCCGTCATAATCGACCCACTTGATTTCATAGGAGTTTGTCTCTGTCGTATAAGCAGCAGTATAAGTGACATCTCCTGTGACCTCAGCCACATTCGGTGTCCATCCGGCAAAGACGTAGGTATACTGCTCGTCCGCCTCCTTTTCGGGAACTTCGCCTTCATAAACGGGAACAGTCCCATACTCAACCTGCTGAGAAAGAAGCTCTGTGCCGTCTTCATCTTCCCAGGTCACTGTATAGCTTCTCTTTTCAGGAACAAATACTGCCGTATATCTGGCATCACCGGTCACCTCGGTCAGAGCAGGAGACCAGCCGTCAAAGCGGTAGCTGAATTCCTGCGTCGACTCCTTTGAAGGATCGTCATGAGAAGGCAGGCTGCCATACTCATAGGTTTGCTCTGTCTCGCTGCCATCGATGATCCAGGTTACTGTATACGTATTCTTCTCCGCAGAATATGCAGCTGTATATTCCGCGTCGCCCGTGACTGTCTCAACTTCAGGAGTCCATCCGGCGAAGGTATAGGTGTACTCAGCGGTGCTCTCCTTGGTCAGACCTGAAGTATCGTACTCCGGTGTGGATCCATAATCCCAGAGTTTTGATTCAAGGACTGTCCCATCGTCATTCTTGAAAGTCACTGTATACTGATTGACTGTCTCTGTGAAAGCAGCCCTGTAAGTCACTTCCCCCTCAACAGGTCCGAATGTTGTTACAGGTTCATCCGAATCATTCATATACCAGCCGGCAAAAGCATAGGTATACTGCGCATCTGCATCCTTCTGCGGGGTTTCTCCTTCGTATACAGGCGTCTCACCAAATGCGACCGTCTTGCTGGCCAGTTCAGTTTCCCCGTCCCCGCTGAGCCATTTGACCGTATAGCTTCTGAGAGTCTCTGCATAGACTGCCGTATAGGTCACATCTCCACTGACTTCCGCCAGCTCCGGTGACCATGTTTCAAATACATAATCGTACTGGGCTGATGATTCTTTGGATGGTGTTTCACCGTCGTAAGAAGGCATTGTACCATACTCTACTTCTTCATCCTTCTCCAGGACTGTTCCGTCACTGTCTACCCATGTAACAGTATATTTCTCTGCTTCAGCTGTATACTGGGCGGTATATTCGACATCTCCGGTGACTTCCGTGATCTCCGGGGTCCATCCGCTGAAGGTATAGGAATAGCCTTCTGCGTCCGCTTTCTGCGGAACATCGCCCGTATACTCAGGCATCTCTCCATAAGGAACCTGTTCAGTCTTCAAGACAGTTCCATCATCATTTTTCCATGTGATCGTATACGGTCTTGCAGACTCTTTAAATGTTGCTGTATAAGTCTCTTCTCCTGTGACCTCTTTGAGTTCAGGCTCCCATTTGTCAAAGGTATATACGCTCTGTTCTGTCGCTTCCCTGGAAGGAGTCTCTCCATTATATACCGGCATCTGGCCATACTCTGCTTCTCCGGTCTGAAGAACTGTTCCATCCTCATTGATGAAAGTAATCGTATACTTCCTTGGCGTTGAGGCAAATACCGCATTGTAGGACGCGTCTCCCTCCGCGGGAATGATCTCCGGCTCCCAGCCGGTAAAGGTGTAGGTATACTGCGCATCCTCCGATTTGACCGGAGTGTCGCCGCTGTAAACCGGTGTCTCACCGTAAGCCACCTCGGATGTAGAGAGTTCTTCCTCGCCGTTCATCCAGGTAATGATGCACTTTCCGGCCTCCCATTTTGCAGTGAGCGTGACCTTGTTATCCTCAAAGTCTCCGACGACTTCAAAGTCCGCGCCGGGCTCATACTCTGTCTCTCCAAGTGTCCAGCCTGCAAGCACATATCTGTCCCTGACAACATCTTTCGCTGAGGGAAGGGTAATCTTAGAGCCATAGGCACAAGTCGTGTCTTCAGGCTTTACTGTCACATCTTCAGGTAGGTCATAGCTGACAGTGATCTCCTCAGGTGTCCAGCTGGCTTTCAGAGTAAGTTCTGAATTTTCGCCGTCGGCGAAGAAATCCTTTACGTAATCTGTGACCTGCCCTGCAGGAATGACATCTGCTTCCTGTGCTTCCCGGATCCAGCCGGTCAGCTCATAACCGGAGCAGGTAAAGGTATCCTGAGGGAATTCAAAGCTCTCAAGTTCCTCTTCAGTGATCTGAACCGTTTTCGTTGCCTGCTCTTCCGTCAGTTCTGTCGTCGAATTCTCAGGAATATTGGCGAGCAGAGTGAGATTGTATGCTTTTGTTGTGTGCTCTTTCTCCCAGATTCCCGCCGGCTTGCAGACCTTGCAGAAATAGTATTCTGCTCCTGCTGCTTCTCCTGCAGTCTCTGTATAAGTGCCGTCACCGTTCAAAAGTTTGGCTGAAGTAACAGGGATCGGCACATAAGTCATATCAGAGCCGGACTGAGTTGCCTGATAGGTCTCTGTTTCTGTTCCCGCCGCACTGTCAAAGATAACCTTGCCGGTTCCGTCGCTGCTGACAATGGCTGCGCCCGATTCTGTCGTGTACAGAGCCCCCGCCAGGTGAAACTCTCCATTGATGTCCAGCTTCGCATCTGTCAGGCTGCCAGTATTTCTTTTGGCAGTTGTTCCGTTTACAGTGGAATATCCCACAGGAACCAGCTGCGCTCCTGAAGCAGCATAAGCCCCCCACTGGTCCTTGTCATAAACATATACCTTCTTCCCGCTCGTCAGTTCTACACTGGCTCCCTGGGCAACCGTGAGTTCAGCCCCCGGCAGGAAAGCTGCGTCCTGAGAGACCGTTGTTGTACCGGAGTTGACATAAATACTTATATTACTGTTGATGGGAAGAACATAATCGGCTGTATTGAGATCCAATGTTCCAATCAAAGGCAGGCCTGTTATCCTCAGAGACATGGGAGAAAGCGCAAAGTCGCCGTCCACGTCAAGGATCAGCCGGTCAGTGGGCCCGTCATAACTCTTGGTGATCGAGCCCTGGGTTCTAAACATTCCTCCGTTCCCGATAAAGGTCGCGCTGGCAGCAAATGCCTGCGATGACATATTTACGGCTGTGTACACCTTTTCGGTCGCGCCGCTCTCCAGAGTCAGCGGCGCTTCAATATTCTGCACATAGTACTGGTTCAGCGGAAATACCTCCTGGGAGTTGTCCGCCATGCCCGATGTGGCTGTTCCTCCTCTCCAGCAGCGGATCTGGAAACACTCCCACACTTCGGAACCGCTCTCCGCAGTTATAGAGCCGTCGCCGCTGATGTATCCGTAAACATAGAGTTTTCCGCCGCTCTCCACATTAATGGAACTTCCGCCCAACATATCAATGCGGCCGCCTTTTCCGGTCGGTGTGCCGTTCCATGATCCTGAATGCTGTCCTGTGGCAGAGAGTTTGGAGGGAACGCTGATGCTTCCCCCGTCTGCAACGGTGATGTTTGCTCCGTCTGCCATGGTCAGTGTCCTGAATGCACTGGGATTGGTATGAGAACCATATACAACCTCAGGAGCAGTCGTATAAAGCGTGTTGGCTTTATCAAACGGAATCAGCAGGGTCTTTCCTGCAGGAATTGTGTAATCACCTGCAGGCAGTGTACCGTCACTGACCAGAATGATGATTGGTTTGGAGTTGGCGACCGAATAATCGACCGCTTCGTTTAGATCTGTGAACAGTGCGCCGGACACACTGAATACAGCCGTATTGGAGTCGACAAATTCAGCTGTGACTGTCTGCTCCTCGTCAATCATAAGGCTGGCATTGGCATCATAGGAGAGATAGTCGCCATTTGTCACACTGTACCAGCCCACGAATTTATAGCCCGAAGCAGCATTAGCTGCTAGTGTATAAGCTTCAGACGAATTTTTGGTCAGTTGGGTGCTTTCTGTGATCACTGTTCCATCTACAGTATAGGAACCATGTTCAGCCGGCACAAAAGTCGTCACAACGTCCCGGGGTTCTTTCAAGGACAGATTGCTGATAGTTATTGTAGTAGTACCTTCGCCCTCAGGGGATGTGATCGATACCGCGAGCGTGCCCCCCGCCTCCAGTTTCTTGCTTATTTTATCTCCTGCTGTTTTCTTTTCTCCATCGACAGTGACACTTCCTCCCGCCAGAGAAAGGGTATAGTCAAAACTCAGTACAGCCTGGGCTCTCAGGTTGTTTGTAAAAGTGAGGGTGCCTGTCTGGGCTGTATAGGTAGTTCCAGTACAGCCTGAAGATGCTTTCGCAGTTACACTTCCCGTAATGGTCCCGTCATTATTGGTCCATGTTCCGTCGCCGCTGCTATCCGCCGCCAGTCCCTCCACACCGGTCTTAACGCTCGCCGCAAAGACCGGCATACTCATGGCCGGCAGCAGGCCCAGCACCAGGATGACCGTCAAAAGTAAAGAGAGGAATCTTTTTAGTACTTGTTTAATCATTTTTCTGCTCCCCTGTGTCTTGTTTTCCTCTTGGGATGATTTTCTGTTCCCGTTCTTTTCCTCATTTCCATCAAAAAGCTCAGCCCCAGACACAATGTCAGGACCGCCCACAGATGGGACAGATGAAAAATGCTGCTGGATACTGCGGACTGGCGAAAGCACTCATTCACCGCCCGGAAAAACCCGTAGGCAACCATATAAACGGGATAAACTGTTCCTTTGGTCTTTTCCTCCCGGACCCTGGGGATCGCGGCAATGAGAAAGATTATATAGAATACCAGCTCTGATTCTCTTGTCGGCCAGCGGGCTTGTGTATGCGATGAGATCTGCCTTCCCAGGCAGCAGCCGCTGATCAGACAGTTGACCCTGGCACAGAACAATGTAAAGGCCATGCAAATCGTCAGAATGTCAAACACTTCCGCGACCGGGCGTCTGGTAATCCTGGCTCCTGCGTAATAGGCGACAGGCATCAGGAAGACTGCTCCGAAGAGGCTCATCCCTCCCGGCGATCCCTCCATTGCAGCAAACAGTCTCACTGTTGATACACCATACAGTACGTGCAGGATAGTAACTATCAGCACCGCGTAAGGTTTCATTCCCAGCCGCCCACGCTGCCAATAGAGCCAGAAGAAGGTGAATACTGAAGCCGTCGTCAGCAAAAGAATCAGGCTGTGTTGTTTTAGAAAAGCTATCATGGTCCTTATTCTCCAAGCACCTCGTTCAGAGCTTCCTGCATGGCGTAAATCTTATCCTGCTGCTCCGCATCGAGCTTTGATAAGTCTTCGAGCTCATAAGGAAGCACGTAAACCTCGCTTTCAGAGCCGTCTTTTCCTTTCAGCGTGCCCAGATATGTGGCCTCTCCCACTTCTCCGCCGATGTAAAGAGAAAACAGATCATAGCTCTTTCCATCCTGGTCTGTGGAAAATTTCATGCTGTAGATCCCGTCTTCTGTTCCTTCTTCACGCTTCAGATCTTCATACAGATTTGCCGGATAGCGAAGGTCTCCGTAAGGTGTGGGTATCACTTCCCACGCTTCGTCGGGAGCCGGAATGGCAAGTGCCTCCTCCCCGGTGCTCTTTGCCTCTTCGTTACCGGCATCTGTCTTGGTGTCTGTGCCGGTTTCGGTCTTCTTGCCGCAGGCTGCCAGACCCAGGACAAGCATGGCAGCCAGAAGCATCAATACTAACTTTTTCAAAATTATCCTCCTCTCGTAAAACACATTAAACCGTCCCTGACGGATTTCTATTACACCTCAACGGCTGCGCCGATATCCTTCAGAGCAGCCCGTATATACTCTGTCTGCAAAAGCTTCCGGATCACGCCGTCGACATCCAGCTGCCTGGTATTACTGCTTGTATAGGCATGATCTGTCACCTGCAGCTTTCCCTGGTTGAAATATTGGTCATAATTCAAATCCCTGCCGTCAGGGTTTACTCGAAAATACTCTCCCAGATCTTCACTTCTCGCACGTTCTTCACTGGTCATCAGCGTTTCGTAAAGTTTCTCTCCATGCCGTATTCCTATGATCCTGGTTCCTGTGTCCCCGAATAATTTCTGCACGGCAGACGCAAGATCACCGATCGTTGACGCATCGGATTTCTGAATAAAAAGATCCCCCGGCCTTCCGTAATCGAAGGCAAAACGGACCAGAGAGACTGCCTCATCCAGGCTCATCAGAAAGCGTGTCATGGAAGGCTCTGTAATCGTAATAGGCTTTCCATTGTGAATCTGCTCGACAAAAAGCGGAATGACGGACCCTCTGCTGCACATGACATTCCCATAACGGGTACAACAAATCACTGTATTACCTCTGTCGGCGGCAACCCTGGCATTGGCAAATGCGATATGCTCCATCATTGCTTTCGATATACCCATTGAATTGATCGGATAAGCCGCCTTATCCGTCGACAGGCAGACGACTTTTTTAACTTTTGCGTCCATCGCGGTATGGAGCAGATTGTCCGTTCCTATAATGTTCGTCCTCACTGCCTCCATGGGGAAGAACTCACAGGAGGGCACTTGTTTGAGAGCGGCGGCGTGAAATACATAATCCACGCCGGACATTACATCCCTGAGTGATTCCCTGTCCCTCACATTTCCGATAAAAAACTTGACTTTCTCAGCATAGTCGGGATATTTCTGCTGGAGCTCATGTCTCATATCGTCCTGTTTCTTTTCGTCCCTTGAAAAGATACGGATCTGTGCCACATCTGAGCAAATATACTGCCTGAGTACCGCCCTGCCGAAAGACCCCGTTCCTCCGGTGATCAAAAATGTTGCGCCTGCAATATCCACTTGTCTGTCCCCTTTGCACCTTCCGGTTTCTGACTGCCGTTCCTTTTTACATCAATAATCCGGCGGCGTTTTCATAAAGCACCTGCCTGATCTCCTCGTCTTTCAAAAAGCCGTAAAGACGTTTTATTTCCCCGCCCCTGATAGGGGGCCGTGTGGTCACATTGTGCATATCTGAGGCGGAAAAACAGATATTCCCTCTTTTGTAATCCTTCCGGATCCTTCTCGCTTCGGCTCCAAAAAATCCCCCATCTGCCGCGTCAAGATTGGACTGGAGCATGACATCGCGCTCCCGCAGCTCCTCGATCCGTCCTTTCTGTCTGATCGCGCTGTACCGCTCATAATGAGCCAGGATTACCTTATATCCGTCCCTTTGCAATTTCTGGACAGCCTGGAGAAGATCCCTGTATTGTACCATCACACCGAATTCCACGAGCACGCAGTTGGTGCCGTTCATGGTCATTGCCTTTCCAGACTGCAAATCGCTGAGCAGATCCGAGTAATAATACAACTCTTCCCCCGGATAGATCTCCATATGCAGTCCGAACTGTTCTGAAAATCTCTGCCTAGCCTCCAGGCACATATCCCGGATCCGGTCCGGATGAACCTGTCCCTCCCAGGGGATATAATGGGGCGTAGCGATAATCCTGCGGACACCGCTCTCCCATGCCATACTCAGCATCTGCATGGACATATCCCAGGTCCGTGCGCCGTCATCGATTCCGGGTAGCACATGTGTGTGAATATCAATTATCTCCAGCGGACTTCCCATTTGTCTCCTTCCCGGACCCATGTCTGTAGCCATAACCGTAGCCATATTCATAGCCCCGGCTCCGGTATTTTCCATATCTATAGGAGCCATAGGAGTACTTTTTATTGTCCAGAGAATAATCGTTATAGATAAATCCGATAATATTCGCCTTCGCGAAACGCAGCTGCTGCACCGTATCAACGACTGCCCTATAGTCTGTCATGGCATGACGCACTACGATCAGATATCCGTCAACTATCTCCGAAAGCAGCACGGCATCCGTGACCGTCGTGACCGGCGGGAAATCAAGAATCACATAGTCATACAGGTCTCTGACTTTTTCCACCAATCGGGACATCTCCCCGCCCTGCAGCAAAAGTGTGGGATCAGGAGGAATATTGCCGGCAGATATCACATCAATACCTGCTTCCTGCAAGGGCTGCAGCACATTCTCGAACTGCTCCAGACCTACCAGCAGGTCTGAAAGTCCCGGAACGGCCTGGATTTGCAGCATTGAATCCACGCTGGGCTTTCTCATGTCGCAATCGATCAGCAGCACATTTTTATCAAGTTCCCCTAAAGAGATAGCAGTGTTGATCGCATTGGTTGTCTTCCCATCGCTGGCAAAGGCACTGGTCACAGCAATGACCCTGTGCCCTTCTCCGGGCAGCGAAAACAAAACATTTGTGCGCAGCACCTTATAGGCCTCCCGAATGGACCATGGGGATCTGTCGGTCAATACCGTGCTATTCTTATCCATTTCAGCTCTGCTGCCTGAACTTGTCTTTTTTCTGAAAATCATGATTTCTGCTGCTCCTGCGGTGAAATATCCGCTGCCTTCCTGCCATATCCATAACCATATTTGCCGCCATGAGAATGTCCTGCTTCAGCGCTGAAATTCGGAATGGTTCCGATAACCGGTATCTCAAACAGATCCTGCAGTTCCTCCTTGCTCTCGATGATCGTATTCATCATCTGCATGACCACGACGAACAGCATCCCGAACAGCATTCCCGTTATCAGGGCAATAGCCGTATTCCTTCGCACATTGGGTTCATACGGCTTTGTCGGATACTTGGGAGTGGACACGATCTTCATGGACGTGCCTTCCACAATGTCCTCGAGATATCCCGGTGCAATATCCGCAAGCGAATTCGCGTACTCCTGCGCCAGATCCGGAAACTCCATTGTGACATATACATAGACAAGCTGTGTGTTCTCTCCGATACTTGTTGATACAATCCTGTGAAGATCAAGCTCACTGTAATTCAAACCTATTATTTCCGCAGCCTGCTCAAGAATCGGATCACTGCGCAAAATCTCTGCATAGGTGTAAGTAAGTGACTGCGCCGCGGTTGTATCGCCGCTGGTGAGTACTTCAGATTTGCTGCTTGCGGCATCTGTTCTGTTGTTGATGTACGCGGTAAAGCTGGACCTGTAGGTTTTGGGGAGCAGGCAGGTGTTGACCAGAAACGCCACAAGTCCGAAAGCGAAGGCGATCAGAAGAACCGTCACCTTTCTGTTCCATATAATTTTCAACAAAGAGAACATATCTGTATTCCGCAGAGGCGCATAGGATATGTTATTTGCATTGTCAGTACTGCCCATCAGTAGTCACTCCCTGTCTTTTCTCCGGCCGCTCTGATCACTTCGTCCCGGAACTGCTGTATATTCCCTTCCTGCACTATATACTCGTAGCCCGCACTTTCCGGGCTTCCTCCGACATCATATGTGACCACCGGCGTACCGCATGCACGTGCTTCCAGATTGACAGTCGGATAATTATCCTGATGTGTCGGATTGATCAGAACATCTGCTGCTGTGTAAATCTGCGCCAGTTCAGTCTGGCTGCTCACGCGGGGAATCCCGATGATACCCTGTGGAAAAGAACTGATCTGCTGTTTTGTTGCTCCGACGAGAACGATTACATACCGGTCATCCAGTAATTTACGAAGCTGCAGGATATCCGGCAGCCCCTTTGTCTCTTCCCAGCCTACGGCGACCCCCAGCAGGATCTTCTTACCTTCGAGCCCCATCTCTTTTCGAAAACTGCCCGGTGTGGGGCAGAAGACAGACCTGTCGATTTCGTTGGGAACAGCTTTCACCGGATATTCCCCGAGAATACTGTTTCCGGTCAGGTCCGCCAGCCACTGTGAAGGTGTGATGATCGTAAGATTCTTTACCCCCTGAAAAGCAGCTTTTTTGTGCATATAATTGCTTCTTGACCGATCCAGGCCAAAACTTGACGGATACGCCTTTTTCTGAGGGCAATGTCCGCAGCCATTCACCCATTTGCTGCATCCCGCATAAGTAAAATAGGCACAATGGCCTGTAAATGCCCAACAATCATGAAGAGTCCAGTACTTTGTAATGGCCGGCTTTGTTTTCAGCCAGGAAAACAGGATCTCATAATTCAGGTAATATCCGTGCAGATTATGCATCCAGACCACGTCCGGCGAATACTCCTCTGCTCTCCGCAGAAAAAGCCTCGTGGCGCGCTCAGACAACAGGCCCTGGCAATCCGCCAGTCTTGACAGTCCGGCATGTATCAGATAATCTGCCCGTGAGCCGATCCTGATCATCTCCGCCTGACCGTCCTCCACAGCCTGCCTGCCGTAAGCGACAGCACATACATGTCCCTCTTCCCTGAGTTCATGACATTTCTGCGCAATCAGCTTTCCTGTACTGCGAATTCCGTAAACGGTATTAATAAACAAATAACGCAATCACTTTTCCTCATTGTTGAGTGCATTCATCCATTGCACATACGGCACAGAGGGATCAATCACCTTTGCGTAATGGTGTGGTCTCCTCTCATTTTCCGGAGGGAGCTGCATATAGTCTCCGTATACATGCGTCAAATACGCATCATAACCTATCGGAACAGAGACGGGCAGATCTTCAAATACAAGAGGCTTTGTCTGTTCCATCCAGGACCGCTCCACAATCTCGCGCTTCCCCCACGGACTTCCGTTGTTGACCAGAAGATTCCCCGGCCTGATACTCCTGTAGAGCCTGTCGCTTTCCTCCAGGGCCGCGCGCTCCGAGGGAACCAGAACGGCGGCGGTTTTCATGAGGATCTTCCGCAGTATATTGGGCACATTGCGGACATTGTCCTGCGGTATATAAAACTCACTCCGCAGTCTGTATCGGAGCATGAACTTTTTAATCTCAAAGCACCTGGCCTGAATCTTTTTTTCCGGATAATAATCAAAAGGAAAAATATCAATGAAGATTCCATGATTCATCCGTCTCAGCTTTTGGGCTGTGTTCTCAATAAATGTAGTCCTGCTGTCACGAAGCTTTGCAAAGCAATGATAATGCTCCGGATCCGAACGAAATGTCTGCAGGAAATAGTATTCCGGCAGATAATGCGGGGCTTTCTCCAGAAAGCACTCATAATCATCCCGAAGCATCCCGACATCGATATCGTCATCCCAGGGAATGAATCCTCCGTGCCGGACAGCGCCAAGAAGTGTACCCTGAACTGCAAAATAGGAGAGATTCAGTTCTCCGCAAATCCGTATGAATTCCCTGAGCAGCCCCAGTTCTGCTTCTTTCAATCCGGTCAGTTGCCCGGACTCCTGTATAGCCATTCTTTTGATCTCTCCCTGCCTGTTTTCCTGAGCAAGTACTTTTTAAAGAAGAAAGGCAGCAGCGCAAAAATCGTCACATAGAAGTTTCCGCTGAAGTTCCCACGCGCAGTCCATTGAAACAAAAGCGGATACATGACAGAGTAGATGATGAGATCATCATCCCTGTTACTTTGATACAATCCTTTCAGCCAGACAAGCCACCGCCCAATCAGGAACATGATGAAAGCACATCCCGCAACTCCGAAATTGGCATAAATCTCTCCGATATTGGAGACAGCCGTACCAGACAATCTCGCCCGTACGTTTAAAGAATGTTCGATAATCGCCCTGATGGGGTTATCCGGTTTTCCCTTCCACAGCACCCGGGGAATAAACAGAATAGCTACGTAAAGATAACTGCCCCCCATCAAATAATCATACCTTGAAGGGAATCTTGTCACCATCGAGAAGAAGGCTCTGTATGTATTCAAATCGCTCTCTAAAGGCGCAGCCAATTTGGCAATCGTAAAACCTTCCCTTCCCCATCCCTGGACAGCTCCTCCAGACGATAGTATTCCCCTGTTTGCCTGCATCCATGCGAATATTATCAGGCCTGTCAGTCCAACCAGAATCAGGTATGCTCCCCTTGGCCGCCTGCGTCTTTTGACATAGTAATATGTGATCGGCGAAAGCATCAGCACCAACATGAGCCACCTGGAATTGCGCATAATCAGATAAATGATCTCAAGGATGGTAATGACAGCCTTTCCAGCTGCATTTTTTGTCCTGAAAAGAATCAGCATCCAAGATGAAATCATTACGACCACAAAATTGGAAAGGAACAAAAGGGCTGTATTGCTTTCAGAAACAGTTACCTCTCCGGCTTTTCCAAGTGAAAAGATATAGCGTAAGCTCAGACCTTGAGAAAACATACACAACAGGCACATGATAAAGCTGAATCCCCATACAAGGTACAGAGAAAATGGCTCATATTCCACAGCCTCCTCCACCAAAGGCAGATTCTCCAGCACATGCATGTTCGAAGCGTCATAGGTAAGGTAATACCCAATATACAGACAGGTATATCCAAGCATCATGATAAGAGTCGCCTTGACTCCGCCATCTGATACATCTACACCGTGCTCGATCATGTGCCCTGCTCTCAGATCGATGAGGGGTTTCACGATAAATACTGCTATATAGACAGCTGAGACAAAGGACAGTGGTTCAAAAATATAAAGATCATAAAACTTCCTGGCATAAAGGAGCAAAATCCCAATCCATGTGTACGATACCATTAAAACGACATACAGCCGGACCTCTTCAGCTGTAAACCGAAAGCTGAACCTGGAAGCAAGAACTGTTCCCACTGCAAGAAAGACAGCCATAAAGCCGGCCATATTGGAATGTCTGTCTGCTGCTTTCAATCTTTATCTTCCTTCTGCTGTTGAATCATATTATTTTCTAATATCTGCTTTTCAAATATCTTCGCATCTACAATGAATCGATACATATAGGCCTGGAGCATCGCATAGATCCTGCCCTGCTCTCCGTCCAGGAAGCCCATTCGGATAAAATATCTGTAAATGTAGTAAAGCTTTGCTCTCGTAAACATAGGCAGCCGATAATAGAGACTGTCCCGGATCTTTCTATTATGTTTCGCGAGGTTATAGAGTCCAGTATCCTGGGATCTGTGTTTCTTGAGATAATCCGACACTTCTCTGGTCGCATAGGAGTTGTGTTTTTCAATAAACTGAGTGAGATCCTTATAGTCATGATGCAGGCAATCATGCCTGAGCGTAATATAAGTTCCTTCCGAAAGGATCACATGTTCACCCATTGCGCGATCATCAAACCTGCCGAATTCCGGTTTAAACACTGTCATTTTTATAAAGGGATAGGCGCCTCCATGTTTCAGGTATCGTCCCAGAAAGAACAGCTTATGCTTCATCAAAAACCCATTGACAGAATCATCTGCATGTCTGGCACACTCCCTCCGGATTTCCTTACTCAGCTCAGTGGGCACAATTTCGTCCGCATCAATTCTGTAAACCCATTTGGTACGAATCTCCGTGTTGTCCAGTGCCCAGTTGAACTGTGCGGCATAATGAACAAACGGATGCTCATAAATATCCGCCCCAAGATTTCGCGCTATTTCCACTGTCCGATCCGTGCTTCCACTGTCTACAACCACAATCCTGTCTGCCAGAGTCCGGACGGACTGTATGCATTTTCTGATATTGCGTTCTTCATTCTTTGTCAGAATGATTGCTGTGATGCCGCTTTTCTTCAATTTTTATTGAACTCCCCGCTCAAGCACACTGTCTATAACGTCCCTGTACTTTGACATGGCAATGTGATATTTATATTTCCTGATATATAAATCTCTGGCTCTTCTCCCCATCTCACTTGCTTCCAGAGGATGATCCCTCATATATAGAACTGCTTTCTTGAATCCCTCTACATCTCCGACCGATACTGCAAAACCTATCTTTTCTTTTCTTATTTCCCTGCTAATATAAGAGTCATTTTCCATGACAGAAATAATCGGCTTACCCATAAATAAATATGTGTAATATTTACTTGGTGCGCACATCCCTTTCAGCCCCTTTTTCAGAGATACTACACAGCAGCTGCTTGCAGACAGCCTTGCGCGGAGCTTCTGTCCCGTCATATACCCCATAACACTTATATTTTGTAAATGATGGCTGGCAATAAAATGCTCAATTTTCTCCTTTTTATTTCCATGACCTACAAATTCGAAAAGAATCCCTTCATCTTCTGCAGTCTCTCTTGCCGCTTGAAGCATGGTAGCTATGTCCTGGCAAATTCCCATATTCCCAAAATAGGAAACTCGAAAATTCCCTGGATTTTCTTCTGATTGCTTATTTATACTCCCCCACTCACCAGTACACCTGGCTCCGGAATCCGGGATCCTGTCTTTTACCTCATCATTTTCTTCATGTGCCCAATTATGGATTACTGACACCCGATCCTCACTTATTTCAGGCCGGTGGAGAAGAATAAAATCCTTCATCTCATCTGACAGGACGATAACCCGATCCGCACTTTTATATGAACCATGGTTAATACGCCGCATATTACAGTCGATCAGACTTCCCCGATGAATATTTCCGGAGGCATATGCCACCTCGGGATAAACATCATAAACTACAAAAATAAGTTTTGTTTTATAAAGCCGCGCGGCCATAAGCACCGCATCCGGCAGAATAGGCGGATTAGAATAACAGATAATACAACGGTAATCCCTGAATAACCCCAAATGAAAAAAAACACTGGTGGTAAATGAAAAGTAGTTGACCAGTCTGCCGATCTTTCCGATACGTTTACTCTGAATATAGGGAAGCCTCCGAATAAAAATCCCATCCACGTTTTCTTGCACAGGAACATTATCCCAATCAGAATATTCCTTTGGATACCCACATACGACACCTGTCTTATATCCGCATTCAGCAAAAAACCTTGCTGTATCATAAGGTAAGGTGGCAGAGGAATTTTTTTCCGGGTAGAAATACTGACACAAGATCAAAATGTCTTTTCTCCGGCGATAAGACCTTCCTTTATTAAAAATCATTTTCCTGTCAAACATCTTCCGCATCCATTTCAATAATGAATCTTAATCATACTTGTGATTATGACCTCGCGTTCTCAAACATGTATGAATAAAACTGCGCGCTGCTGCGCTCTTACGAGCTTTCGCAGCACTCCACACATTCGCACCCTTCGCCGCTACATATGGCTTGGCACCCCTGCGTTGCTCTGAGGGACTGCTAAACAGTACATTGTCCATCGGGTAGACTTTCGCAAATGTCCGCAAGACCGGATATTCAGGCATATCCGTCTTTGTTGCTGCTTGCCCGATGTTTATTCATTTTTACTTATATAAAGATCTTTTATCTCTATCTGGAATTACAAATCTGTCACCCTGCTAATTTCTACTATTTATCATTTTTTTGACAAAAAAAATCAGAAGTGAGCAACTGTATCAACTCAACTTCTGACAGATATTATCAAAAATCAATAGTAAACCGTCCGCATACTTAAAGTTGTAAACCGTCCGCATACTTAAAGTTGAGACAATGATGACTGTTTTCCGCTAATAAAAAGGGTTGTATTTCAATTAAATATATAAACAATAAATATATAAACAAGTGCTGATTTTGATTATATTTATAAAAACTATATATTGAATAACAGCTGCTAAGTCAAAGAAAATATTACAGCTGTGATTGAATTTTCTGTTGGGACAAAAATAATACTTTTAAAAATAGCACTTCGTAAAAACACCACGATAAAAATATCTGAAAAATCAATTTATCAATAAATAAATTACAATAATTGTATGCCAAAATTTATGTAATGTCTACAGTAAGCAGTAATTTGCAATAAAATATAATTTATAGGTAGTAATCAAAAGCAGGCAAAAATCTATAGTAAAATATAGTATATTCAGCCTCACTGTCGCGCACCAGGCATCTCAACGCTGGCGCTTGTCGTTAAAGCAGAATAATTAATTATATATTATATGTGCAAAAAAAAACTGAAAGCAATTTGAGCTTCCAGTTTAAGAGGTGCCAACCAGATTTGAACTGGTGATCAAGGTGTTGCAGACCTTTGCCTTACCGCTTGGCTATGGCACCATATGAATGACTCCGACGGGAATCGAACCCGTGTTACCGCC
>ODAI014088545.1_pt1 | contig 17477 bp, 17 predicted proteins | sample 1539321 | NCBI WGS metagenome assembly ODAI01 (sample SAMN02144231, study PRJEB22623) | gut metagenome | biome: sheep rumen | host: Ovis aries | place: New Zealand | reverse complement strand
GCTTCGGTTGTCGCTTTTGATTACAGCAAAAAAATGATAGAATTGGCTAAAAGACGGCAATCACAATATGCAAAACAAATTGAATTTTGTGTGGCGGATGCGACCGATAGAAAAAGTATATTAGAATTAAAAAGAAATCGAGCCTTTACGAAAGCAGTTTCTAATATGGCAATTATGGATATTACGGATATTGAACCACTTCTTATGGCTGTTTATGAACTGTTGCAGGAAAGCGGAATTTTTGTCTTTGCAACGCAACACCCTTGTTTTGTCACGTTGACTGAAAAATATATGACACCGCACAGTTACTATGATATAGCGATTGAAGGGCAACCGAAAGAGCAGATTTATTATCATCGTTCCATACAAGATATTTTTAACCTTTGTTTTAGAGCTGGATTTGTCATTGATGGATTTTATGAAGAATGTTTCAAAACCAACAAAGAAATTCCTATGGTAATGATAGTAAGGCTTAAGAAGGTAAAACGTGATAGCTTAAAATAAATTCAAGTTTGTCGGGTAAATAGCAAACCCAGCCGAGCCAGTCAACGATAAAATGAACGCCGCTTCGCGCCGTCGTTGACAGCCCCGCCCGTCTTTGCTGGTAGGCAATCAAGGGGCGACAGCAAGGAGTACTGCCGCCCCGCACTATTATTCAGAGAGGGGGAATTTCCATGACCGAAGATGAAGCCTACAAGGTGCATATCCAGTACACATTCAATGCCTTTTGCAAGGTAGTCATTCGTCACGCAGCCATAGATAAAATCTTGAAGCTGCGCCGGAGGTGGGAACGGGAAGTTTCCCTTGATTATCTGATGAGTGAAAAGTTTGTCCAGCTTGCCGAGCCGGAGTAGCTTGAAGAATATCTTTTTACCGCCTGCGGCCAGACCGCCGTTCTGTATCATGCGGAGCTTGCCGCCGCCCTTGCCCTTTTGCCGGAGCAGACGCAGGAAGAAATTTTTCGTTACTATTTCCTGCGCCAGCCGCAGCGAGTGATCGGCGTACATATTGGCCGGACACGCAGCACAGCGGGGCGGCATATCCGGCTTGCCTTGCAGCGGTTAAGGCGGCTCATGGAGGGAAATGACTATGAGTAAACTTCTCCCCTATGAAACAATCGTCAAAGCCCATGAGGGCGACCCGGACGCAATCGACACCATTCTTTCCCACTATGCCGGATATATCCGCTACTGTTCCAAAGTACACGGGAAAGTCAACGCCGAAGTTGAGGAACATATAAAGCAACAGCTCATTGCCGCCCTGTTCAAATTTCGCTTTGACCGATAAACAAAGAACAAACACTGGCTGTCATTAGCGGTTTCACTCCAGCCAGTTTACAATTCATCTATTCCTAAAGGAAGCAGGTCATAGTATAATAGAACCAACGACAAATATACTTTTAGGGGAGATATAGCAATATGAAAAGTAATAAATACTTAACTATTGGCTTATTAACAGGATTTATTGTCGGTGGTTGCATAGGTGTGTTGGCATGGGCGTTTTTGCAAAATCTTTTTGCTATTTCTATTTGTGCAGGTATCGGAATGTTGATTGGAATTGTTATAGGTACATTGATTGATTATGAAAAAAATAATCATCAAGAGAAATAGAAAAAATGCACAATGCCTTAAAGGGAAAACAGGAATTTATTGTGCTATCCATCATCGGGCCAACCTGACCTGAACTTTCAAAACTGAATATCCACCGCCCATCGGCGGCCAGCGAAAGCAGTAAGTCTGAAAAAGATTTGCTGCTTTTTTCTTTATCCGTTTGGCAAAATCGCAAAGTCATCCGTAGTAGGTAGGTGAAGCCGGAAACAAAAAATTTTCTGCGGCGGTAGCCAAATCTGCATTTTCTGTATTTCTAAGGCAAAGGAAAATTTGAGAAAATTCCCGGCAAGCGGGTAGCTGGCGGCCTTTGAAATGTATCTTTAGCGGAAAGAAAGAACTGCGGGTAAAAATCGCCCCACGCCGTAAGATTTTTGCAGAAATCCGGCCAAAACAGGCGGCAGCTATACGAGTAGTAAGTGCAAGGGGAAATCTACGGCTTACTTAGAGCAAGTTTCTACCACGGTGCCAAAATCCGCAATTCTGCGGTTTTGCCCCTCGCGGGAAACTTGTTGGGGAGTGCCTTCCCCAAACCCTGCTATGCGGCTTACGCCGCAAAAATATTTCTGTCCGGCAGACAGGAAATGCCCCGAAAATAGCTAACAGACCAGCCCATTTTTTGTGATAAGTGAAAGGAGGTTTACAGCCCATGCCGAAGCGATACAACACCCCCCACCGCAGCCATGTTGTGAAAACCCGGCTGACCGATGAAGAATACGCCGACTTCACAGAACGGCTTGCGCCCTATGGTATCAGTCAGTCCGAATTTCTCCGGCAGGCCATCCGGCGCACTACCATACGCCCCGTACTCCATGTGTCGTCAGTCAATGACGAGCTGCTCTCCGCTGTCGGGAAGCTCACAGCCGAGTACGGCAGGATTGGCGGCAATCTCAACCAGATTGCCCGCACCCTCAACGAGTGGCATAGCCCCTACCCGGCTATGGCAAAGGAATTGCGGGAAGCGGCCGCCGACCTTGCCGCCCTCAAGTATGAAGTCCTAAAGAAAGTAGGTGACGCCGTTGGCAACACTCAAGCATTTAGGCTCTAAGAACGCCGACTACGGAGCCGCCGAACAATACCTGCTCTTTGAGCATGACGAATTTACTATGAAGCCCGTCCTTGATGAAAACGGCAGGCTTATCCCCCGTGAGGATTATCGCTTGTCCACGCTGAACTGCGGCGGCGAGGATTTTGCCGTTGCGTGTATGCGCTCCAATCTCCGCTATGAGAAAAATCAGCGGCGGGAGGATGTGAAAAGCCACCACTATATCATCAGCTTTGACCCACGGGACGGGCCGGACAACGGCCTGACCGTAGACCGGGCGCAGGCGTTGGGGGAGCAATTCTGTAAAGAGCATTTCCCCGGCCATCAGGCCCTTGTCTGCACCCACCCGGACGGGCATAACCACAGCGGCAACATCCATGTGCATATCGTCATTAACAGCCTGCGGATAGAGGAAGTGCCGTTCCTGCCCTACATGGACAGGCCAGCGGACACGAAAGCCGGGTGCAAGCACCGCTGCACCGACGCAGCCCTACGCTACTTCAAGTCCGAGGTCATGGAGATGTGCCACCGGGAAGGACTTTACCAAATCGACCTCTTGAACGGCAGCAAGAACCGTGTCACAGACCGGGAATATTGGGCGCAGAAAAAGGGACAGGCCGCACTGGACAAGCAGAACGCCCCCATGATTGCAGGCGGTATCACGCCCCGGCAGACCAAGTTTGAAACGAACAAGGAGAAGCTGCGGCAGACCCTACGGAAAGCCCTTGCCACCGCTGCCAGCTTTGACGAGTTTTCCTCTCTGCTGTTGCGGGAGGGTGTGACCGTCAAGGAGAGCCGGGGGCGGCTGTCCTACCTCACGCCAGACAGGACGAAGCCTATCACCGCCCGGAAGCTGGGCGGCGACTTTGACCGCACCGCCGTCCTTGCCGTTTTGGAGCAGAACGCCCAGAGGGGCGTAACGGTTCGCTACACCCCGCAGCACCAAGCCGCCAGAGCCGCCGAACAGACCGCAGCCATACCCGAATACCTACACGCCGGGAAAGGCCGCTTACAGGGCGAAAAGACAGGGAAAATCGACCCCAGACAGGACAGTGTGCAGCGGCTTGTGGACATTGAGCAGAAGATGGCCGAGGGCAAGGGCAAAGGCTATGAACGATGGGCGAAGATACACAATCTGAAACAGGCCGCCAAGACCCTGACCATCTACCAACAGTACGGCTTTTCTTCCCCGGAACAGCTTGAAGCCGCCGTTGCTACCGCCTATCAGGAAATGCGCCAGACCAGCGGCGAACTGAAAGCACTGGAAACGAAGCTGCAAGGGAAAAGGGAGTTGCGGCAACAGGTACTTGCCTATGCCAAGACCAAGCCCATCCGCGAGGGGCTGAAAGCGCAGAAATCCGAGAAAGCCCGCGCCGCATACCGCCAGGCAAACGAGAGCGATTTTATCATAGCCGAAGCCGCCGCCCGGTATTTCAAGGCACAGGGGCTTACCAAGCTGCCCGGCCGAAAAGCGTTGCAGGCCGAGATCGAGCAGCTTATCTCCGAGAAAGACGGCCTGTACAACACCTATCACGAACAGAAGCAGCGGTTCAGGGAGTTGCAGACCGTCAAGCGGAACATCGACCAGATTTTGCGCCGGGAAGAGCCGCACCGCAGAAAGGAGCAGAGCCATGAACGATAAGCCGTCCCGCATGGACTACCGCCAGCACCAGGCAGCCCGCCGCCTTGTGCATGAGTGCTGTAACTACGACGAGGGGAACTGCCTGCTGTTAGACGACGGGGAGCCTTGCGTGTGCGTCCAGAGCATTTCCTATTCCCTCATGTGCCGCTGGTTCCGTGTGGCTGTCCTGCCCCTTGACGGGGAGCTGGCCGCAGCCCTCTTGTACCGGGGGAGCCGGAAACGCTGCGCGGTCTGCGGGGCGGCCTTTGTCCCCAAATCCAACCGGGGGAAATACTGCCCCGGCTGCGCCGGGTGCATGAAGAAACGCAAAGCCGCCGAGAGAAAGCGGAAACAAAGGCAGAAATGTCACGCTTTAGAGCCTTTCAAACCCGCATAAATCAAGGCTTTTTTCGTGGGTGTCAAAGGGTATGCGATACATTTATCCTTTCCCCCCGGAAATGCCGTCCTAATGCGTGACAAAGCCCAAAAACGACACAACACAGAGGGAGGTGATACTATCGCTGATTATATCAGGGCAGACACCACGCTGCCCGCCTATCTTCCATACCCCCGTTTCCTGCTGAAAATGGAGATTTCACAGACCGCCAAGCTGCTGTATGCGCTTTTATTAGACCGCTCCACCCTGTCACAGAAGAACGGCTGGCAGGACGGCGAGGGCAGGATATTCATTGTCTACCCCGTTGCGGAGATAGCGGAAATGCTGGACAAGGGTTGTACCGCCATCAAGGGAGCCTTGAAAGAACTGGACGCAGCCGGGCTTTTAGAACGGGAACGGCGGGGCTTCTCCGCACCCAATCGGCTTTATGTGAAAGTGCCGCCTGTCCCAGTGGTACGGTTTTCCGACCAACTGATGGCCGGAAAAGCGACCCTCATACAGTCGGAAAAGCGACCTTATGACGGTCGGAAAACCGACCCTATGATGGTCGGAAAACCGACCCCTAACAAAACTAATATAAACAACTTAATAGAGAACCAAACAATGAGAGCGAGTGGGGAGCCGCCCACAGCTTATGGCCGATATGAGAATATTTTTCTGTCAAAGGACGAATATGACGAGTTACAGGCAGAATACCCGGACAGGCTGGAACGGCTGATTGAGGAAATGAGCCATTACCTTGCCGCCAGCGGGAAAGCCTACCAGAATTATGCCGCCGCCTTGCACAGATGGGCGGCCAATGACAAAAAGGGAGCCGTAAAACAGGGCATCCCCGACTATACCTGTATGGAGGGAGAAAGCTTATGACAAGTGAAATCAAAGATATTTTGGAGAACATGACAACCGCCGCCCCGGAGATGGAGGACTATATCGGCGAGGACGGACTGCTTTACTGCGGAAAGTGCCATACGTCGAAAGAAGCCTACTTCCCGGAGGGTAAGGAGCTGTTTGGCCGTGACCGCCACCCGGCAGAGTGCGACTGCCAGAGAGCCGCCCGTGAGCAGCGGCAGGCCGCCGAGGAACACCGCCGCCATGTGGAAGCCGTGGAAAATCTGAAACAGAGGGCTTTTGCCGACTCAGCCATGCAGCAATGGACATTCGAGAACGACAACGGCAGAAACCCGCAGACCGGGATTGCCCGGCGGTATGCGGAGCATTGGGAAGAAATGCAGGCCGAAAACATCGGCTGCCTGTTCTGGGGGAACGTCGGCAACGGGAAAAGCTACCTTGCGGGCTGTATCGCAAACGCCCTCATGGAGAAAGAAGTCCCCGTATATATGACGAACTTCGCCGTTATCCTGGGCGACCTCTCTCCCGGCTTTACAGGCCGGAATGAGTATATTTCCCGCCTTTGCCGCTATCCGCTGCTTATCATTGACGACTTCGGCATGGAGCGTGGCACCGACTATGGACTGGAACAGGTATTCCATGTGATTGATACCCGATACCGCAGCAACAAGCCGCTGATCGCCACCACCAACCGCCCGCTGGACGAGTTGAAAAAGCCGACAGACACGGCCCATTCCCGGATTTATGACCGACTGCTGTCCATGTGCGTCCCGATACGCTTTACTGGCGTCAACTTCCGGCAGGAAACCGCAAAGCGGAAAATGGAAACCATGAAGAAACTGCTGGCTGAATGAAAGGAGTATTGCCTATGGAGAATATCAAGCAGCACGACCACCGTACCACCCGCCGCCCCGACTGCGTGACGGAAATCCGCATGGGGAATACCGTTCTTGTCGTGTCCGGCTTTTTCAAGAAAGACACCACCAGCACCGCCGCCGACAAGATGGCGAGGGTACTGGAAGCGGAAGCCGCTGCTACACAAAAAAAGGCGATTTGACAAGCTGTAAAGAAGCAGATTTATCACTTTTACCGCTGTACAGCCGCCCCTGTTCCGTGGTACAATGAAACCACGGAATAGTGGGGCTGGCTGTCGGAAACGGAGGATTTTATGTTAAGACAAGCCACCCAAAACCTCATTACCGCCCTTTATCCGAGATTGTCCCATGAGGACGAATTGCAAGGCGAGAGCAATTCCATTTCCAACCAGAAACGGATTTTGGAAGCCTACGCCAAGCAGAACGGCTTTACCAATCTGCGCTGGTACACCGACGACGGCTACTCAGGTGCGAACTTCCAGCGGCCCGGATTTCAAGCCATGCTTGCAGACATTGAAGCCGGGAAAGTCGGCACCGTCATAGTCAAGGACATGAGCAGGCTGGGGCGTAATTACTTGCAGGTGGGATTTTACACGGAAATGCTGTTCCCTCAAAAGGGCGTGCGTTTTATCGCTGTCAATGACAACGTGGACAGCGCAAACGGCGGCATGGACAATGATTTTACCCCTCTGCGGAACTTATTTAACGAATGGCTGGTGAGAGATACGAGCAAGAAAATCAAGGCAGTAAAGAAAGCAAAAGGCATGAGCGGCAAGCCTGTAACCAGCAAGCCAGTCTATGGCTATCTCATGGACAAGGACGAGAACTATATCGTTGACGAGGAAGCCGCCCCGGTTGTCCGGCAGATTTACCAGCTTTGCCTTGCGGGAAATGGCCCGACCAAGATTGCCCGTATGCTGACGGAGCAGCAAATCCCCACGCCGGGGACGCTGGAATACCGCAGGACGGGCAGCACCCGACGCTACCACCCCGGCTATGAGTGCAAGTGGGCGACAAACACCGTCGTCCATCTGCTGGAAAACCGGGAGTACACTGGCTGTCTGGTAAACTTCAAGACGGAGAAGCCCTCTTACAAGGTCAAGCACAGCGTTGAGAACCCCATCGAGAAGCAGGCTATCTTCCCAAATCACCATGAGCCGATTATCGACACGGAAACATGGGAGCGTGTGCAGGAGTTACGCAAGCAGCGAAAACGCCCGAACCGCTATGATGAAGTGGGGCTGTTCTCTGGTATGCTGTTCTGCGCCGACTGCGGCCATGTGCTGTATCAGCAGCGGTATCAGAACAAGAACCGCAAGCAGGACTGTTATATCTGCGGCAGCTACAAGAAGCGTACCCGTGACTGTACGGCACACTTTATCCGCACCGACCTTTTGACGGCGGGCGTGCTTTCCAATCTCCGGCAAGTGACGGAATACGCCGCCAGGCATGAGAGCCGCTTTGTAAAGCTGCTCATCCAGCAGAACGAAATCGGCGGCAAGAGAAAGACCGCCGCAGCCACGAAGCAGCTTGAACAGGCCCAGACACGCATTGCCGAAGTGAACCGCATTATCAAGCGGCTGTATGAGGACAATGTAAGCGGCAAAATCAGCGACGAGCGTTTCATGGAGCTGTCGGCGGACTATGAGCAGGAGCAGCGGGAACTGAAAGACCGGGCTGCCGCTTTGCAGGAGGAACTTTCCAAGTCGCAGGCCGCCACCGTCAACGCCGAGAAATTCATGGGGATTGTGAGAAAGCACCTTGCTTTTGAAGAATTGACCCCCACCCTCTTGCGGGAAATGATTGAGAAAATCGTCGTGCATGAGTGCAGCTATGATGAGAACGGCACCCGCAGGCAGGACATTGAGATTTATTACAGCTTTGTCGGCAAGATAGACTTGCCGGAAGCCTAACGCCTGACCTATCCGACACAGCCCTAAGTGCCGGATAGGAACGGCAAAATTTTTTACACTTCTATTACTTCTTTATCGCACATTAGCAAAATTGTCGGATGAGAATCAGGTTACTATCGGTGTATGGGGTCAGCGGCACTTGAATTATCTGCGAGAAAATAAGCGGGTATTGCTCTCCAACTTGCAAATCAGTGGAAAACTGAACATTTATCTCGCCGACATCGACAAGCAGGCAGAAGAAATATGTTCCCGGCTGGTTAAGCAGATGGCAGATCGTGAAGATATAACAGAACAGCTCAAGGCAGAGAATCAAATGGAATGGGTTCGCCAAATGAATAACATACGAATCAGAGCAAACGAAATCGTATTACGTGAGCTTATGTATAATGCATAGATGAACTTGGGGATGGTTTGATTGCCGTCCCCATTGTTATTGCTTATTCTGCGTATATCAATGCAGAAACAATCTATAAATAAAATGCAGTTGCGAATCCATGTGCTTGCTTTTACTCGTATTTTCGGTTATGTCGGTTTAAAAGGTATCTGAATAGGATTTTTGTCGTTTGGCATCTCTAAAACTATCTTCAAATAACTTGCCCCAAAAACGAGAAAAACCCCGATGAAATCGGAGCTTTTCGGAGGGAATCTTTTTGTTCATAGCGGATTTGATTAAAAAGTATTGAAATACCGGCACGATCACACCTATTTTCTCATATATCCAAACAATAATTATTCCGTACTCATATATGTTGCAAAATTCTTTAAAGGTTTATTTCGGGAAACAGGCTAATTCTCGACAAGCTCGGCATATACCAAATACCTCTGGTAATTGTACGGATAAGGATGACAGGTCGATAGGGTCACAAGAGATTTGTTTGCCTGTATATAAATGTTCTTACTGTCATTGGGGTCGATGATCTTGGCTTCTACTACTTTATACACAAGTGTTTCCCAAAAATTAGTTATATAAATTTCATCCCCCGATTTAAGCTCGGTAATTCTTTTAAACATATGGATTCCCTTATACCGCGTATGGGCGGCAATTACACAATTGGTATTGTCTCCTCCGACAGGAAGTGAGGTGTTGGCAAGATATGCCGCTCCCTTAGCCATATTTTCCATGCTTGCGCCGTTATAAATCGGAAGTTTAACATCGATTGAGGGAATTGTAATGTAAGCAAGTATATCACTGTCAATTCCGTAATCGGAGAGTAAAAAATCCGGTTTTTCATACGATAACTGATCAATCAGTCCGCTTTGACCACTCAAATACAGCCCCTCGTTATAATCAAACATTGCCTTGCGCAGTTGGGCATACGGAAGGTCGCATTCATCTGTAACCGAATCATCCGTCTGAAATTCGTCTGTTTTAAGCTGTTCAAATTGGTCAATCGCTTGATTCGCCTGCATATTAAAGACAACCCTCAGGGCAATAGGATAAGCAAAAAAGCCAATGCCGACAATCAACAAGATAACAGCTATTATTCTAATCAGCTTTCTCATGCTTCTTCCTCCGTATCAAGCCTTTAATCGCACTTCCAAGCAGCAACAGAACAAACACCGCCGTAATACCGATGGCCGCAAGCTTTGTATAGTCCTCCCATGTCATTTTCTTTTCGATTTTCGGTTCTTCGATCAGAGCTTCACCCTTTTCCTCAATTCGTCTGCCGTGTACCAGCAAACGATGGGTGTTCTTACCATAGGGAGTGCAGGTGATCAGAGTCACAAGATCCTCGCCCTCCTGTATAAAAAGAGAGGAAATGTCGTCAGGTTCGACTGTCTCGATATCGTAAACCTGATAGGTTAACGTCTCGTCAAGAACGTGAATACGAAAAATACTGTCTTGTTTTAGCAAATGCAGATCTGTGAAAAGACGTGCAGACGGCAAACCGCAGTGCGCCGATAAAACGGCATGTGTAGTTAATCCCCCTACAGGCAGCGATGTGTTTTCCAAATGCCCTACACCGATCAACAATGTTTCTTCCGCTGTTCCGTGATAAATTGGCAGATACACATTAATCGCGGGAATCTCAATATATGCCATTACATCATTAAAAGCCAAAAGCTCACTATACTCGCTGTCGGTTAGGGAGTAAGCATCCGGGTCAAACGGGTCTGTCAGCACCACGGCGTTTTCAAAAAGACTTTTGTTATAGCGCCTTACTGCCTCTTTCTCTTCCGCAATAACCTCAGGACTTAATTTGGAGAGGTTTTCCGAATGCTGGGTAATAGCTTTACTGCTGTTTTTCGCATAAAGATAGTTGGAAACGGTCGGATAGAGGAAAACAGCGATTCCGGCAAGAAATACAAATACAATCAATAAGGTAGGCAATACTTTTTTCACACTGTTTTCCTCCTTTTTATATCGTCAAAAAAGGGGGGCGGAAACTGCTCGCCGCCCCTTTTAAAGAAACTTGGAATTACTTGCTTTCTTTTTCTTTTTTGCGAGAAACAACAAACAACACAACTGCGCCAACCATGAGCGCAATACCGATTATGGTAAAGATTACAGTACCGGTACCGCCCGTGATCGGGAGCTGGATGCCGCTTTTATTAGGAACCTGAACGGTGTAAATACCGGCGGTTGCCGCTACATCTGCATCGGTAAAGTTCACCTTTACAGCATTATTGAGAATGTTGTAACCCGAGGGGGCCTGCGTCTCGACAAGATAGTAGTCGTAATTTGTTCCGTTTGCCTCATACTTTGCAAAGGTGGCAGCGCCGTTAGCATCTGTCGTTAAACCGCTTTCCAAAAGAATACCTTCTATGGTTGTATGCGGGATGATTACTGCTAATCCTGCGTTAACCTCAGCCTGTGTAGCGGTTCTGTATAAATCAAATTTTGCGTTGGCAAGTTTGTTGGTTAGTTCGCCATCGACATACTTATCAATCTTAATGGCAAAGGTTGTTACATCAACGGTAGCGGTTTTCTGTGCATGGGAGTTTTCAACATAAGGATAGTTGGAATAGTCAAAGGTAACGGTGTTGGTTTCCTTATCATTCACTGCGGTTGTGTTGTCATTGTTAAGGGTGGCGGTGTATGTAATCACAAGCTGTTTTCCGCCGCTTGCAGACCAGCTTGCGGCATACTTAGCTGTATCAACGCTTAATTTAAAGGTATATTCGGCGGTTGCGGTTGTATCAAGCGTATAAGCCGCAGTGTCAACATCTGCTCCATCAATTTTAACTTTTATTGAAGCAGTATCAATAGTCAGTCCGTCGGGGAGAAGGTCGGAAACATAGAAAGACTTGTCTACCGCCCCTGTCGCATAGGTGGGAATTTCAACCGTAATTGTATAAGTTATCTTTTCGTTCTTAGTTACGCTGGTTTTATCGGCAGTTTTTGTGACAGAAACCTCTTTGTGCTTCGCGCTAAAGGTCACGTCGTCGATAACATATTTGCCGTCAACAATGGTCGGCTCAACCTTTTGAAGCATCAACTGGTAAACCGAGGTGGTCGAGATGGGACGGATAAAGTACTCGCCCATTGCAAGATTTGCAAAGGTGGCAGTGCCGCCTGCGGCAACAGTCGGAGTGCCGACAGGAGTAATTGATTTGTCTGCAATATAGCTCGGAAGCCCTGCAAGCAGGCTTTTCAGAGTATCGGAATCATCCGTAAGCGCAGCAAACTGTTCTACTGTATACGCGGTGGAATTATAAGAGGTAGCGCCGGCAAAATAATCGGCAAAATTGCTGTTCCACGCATAGGTCAACGTGTTCGTTTCCGCAACATAAGTAATATCGACCACCTTATATGCCGCGAGTATATCGTTTTCTACTGCGTTATTGATTGTGATAGAAGCGGTTGAGCTTGCGGTGACATCTCTCTGTGCCGCAAAAACGTTCATCGGCAGAATGGACAACACAAGCAGTGCTGTCAGGATAAGAGTTACCAATTTTTTAGCTTTTGTTTTCATAGTGATTTTTCTTTCGTTATTTATTTTTGTTTCTTAAGTCGGCTTATTTTTAGACCAAACAAACCGATTGTCGCTGCAGCCAGCAGCGTGAGTCCCGCTGCCGCAAACCAACCGCCGGTAAAATCTATTCCGGAAGTGGGCATATGCAGCGTCAAATAGTTTGCAAGTTCAACATGAACCTCCTGTTCAGTAATTTCCTTTGATATTCCATCGATCAGGGCGGTGTTGCCCGAACCGTCAATGGTGATTTTTAAGGGCGTATCAAGCAGACGGTAGCCTGCAGGCGCCCTTTTCTCAATCAGGAAGTAGTCGGTATTCGGTATCAGCATACCGTCGAAAACCGCGGTTGCGGTTTTACCGTCCTCGCTTAAAACCGTAATACAGGAGGCAATCTCGGTGCATTTAATACTTTCTTCCTCATAGACGACGGCTTTATCGCCGCCGTCATCCCTTTGGTATAGGGTGAATTCTGCACCGGCGAGGGGCACCTTGTTTTCCGACGTTGATTGGTCGCCGTCGATTTTAGAGATATTAAGAGTGAACTTTTTTTCAAAACGCGCGTAATAGGTTGCGTCGCCTACAGTTGTGTAACCGATTTCTGTTCCGCTGTTTGTAAGCATTTCGTCCGGGACTTTATTACCCTCAGAGTCATACCAGCCCACAAAAATATATCTATCTCCCACTGTTGCGGCAGAGCTTACCGATACTCCCGCTTCGTCGGTATGTGTATATCTGCTGAGTATTGCCACGTCATCGTCGTTTGTATTTTCCCACAGGGCTCCGTTTTGTACCTGACGAATAAATTTCTGCGTAACCGTGGGCACAAATCTTGCGTAATAGGTTGCGTCAACGGCGGTTGTATAGCTTATTGTTACTCCGCCGTTTATAAGCATACCCTCCGGGACCTTATTACCCTCAGAGTCATACCAGCCCACAAATTTATATTTTGCTCCTGCGGCGGCGGTGGAGCTGATCGGAGATCCGACCGCGTCGGTATAAGTGTATCTGTCGAGCGTTCCTATAGTATCATCGGTGGTGTCCGTCCAACTGTCGCCGCTTTTTATCTGACGGATATAGGTCTGTGTAACGGTGTTGGAAAACCGTGCGTAAAAGGTTTTTACGCTTTCCTTTGATTCAACAAAGCCGTATTCGGCGTTGGTTGTAATCAGTTTTCCGCTTTCGTCATACCAGCCCTCAAAGGTATAGCCGCTGTTTGCCACAGCATTGACGGTTATCCTTTCGTCAATTGCCGCGTGGTAGGACTTGCCGCCGTCCGCATTATATGCGGCGTTATAATTTTCATCCGATGTATCGGTTACGCTTGTAATTTCAACCGTTCCGCCATCAGTTGAATTTATGTACTCGCCTTGACCCACAAGCTGTGGAATAAACGCCTGTCTCCAGCGCCATTGAGCAATCATGATAATACCCTTGTGGACATTGGCATAGGCTTTTGTTTCGCCGTTATCGCTCCACGTTACACCTGTATCCTCTTCAGTGTTATTAACATTATTATGGTCTATCGTCTTGGTCAAGCTAACGGTGCCGTTATAAATCTTAAAATACTGCGCCTTCGAGTCATCATTTACTCCACCAAAGGTGTAATCGCAGGCTATGGTATGCTCGGCGGGAAGTATCAGAGTTCCTAATTGTTCTGCATTTACCTGTTTATCTTCTGGAATATTTTCTACAACGTCACCTGTAAGCTTCCAGCCCATAAATTTCCAACCGTCGTTTTGTCCCTCCGCCGCATGCGAAACATACGGGTCTATAAAGATCATCGCTGTTTCGGCCTGCGCCTCGTTATGAACCGACACAGGCATGAAGCTGTATACATTTGGCGCTTCGTTTGTATTATATATCCTTTCAACCACATAAGGTTTACCGCCGTTGGGGTCATAGGTTATGGTTGGGCTCTTGATAAATACAAAGTGCAGGTCGGTTGCCGAAGTGATATTACCAAGATAATAGGTATAAATAATATCGCCGTCTGCATTCGTGGTTTTCAGCCATTTACCCGCTTTCTCCTCTTCGGTCAAGCTGCCCGTGTCATCAATTACATTTCCCGCCAATTTCAAAAATTCAGTTTTGGAATTTCCGTTTTCATCAAGATCTGTGTGATACACACCTACAAATTCACAGCCATCATCGGCATCTGCCTTCTTCACAACGGCTTGAATTTTAAGGAACTCACCGTCGGTAACAAAGGTTGAAAGTTTATTGTCAATCGTTCCCTCATGACCCGCCGTAGCGCCCTCACCACCGCTTGTTCCGTCACTTCCGCCAACCACCGCACTGCCGTGGGTTGAGGTGCTTCCCGACAGGGGGTGGTAGAGCTGGAAATTGATATTATCAAGGAAATTGCCGTAGGTCTTGGCTTTGTCGGCGGTTGTCGACGAATTAACATAGCCCACAGAGACAAAACCAAACACGGTATCGGTCTGCCCTGCAGGAACGGTATAAAGATAATACTTGCTTAAATCTACGGTTGTACTGCCCGAGCCGTTGTCTGAACCCGTAGAGCCCTCGGCGTTAGAGCCGTAAGAGTTCCAAGGGTTTGTGCCGCTTGTCGCCTTGCTGCTCGCCATAATCCATATATGCCATTCTTCGGTATAGATTGAACTGGGCGTTAGGCTGAACGCGTTGTTTCCCGCGTTGTCTTCAAAAGCGCCGCTTGCGGCAAATTTTTTACTGTAAACGGTGTACTGTGTAGGCTCTGCTCCCGATGTAATCATGCTGACATCTATATTGAGCCAGTCAACCATCTGCATAAACTGGTCGCGCCCCTCCTTGTCGGGCTTTGAGGGATTAACGTCCTGCTTAGGTCCTATAACCAGAGCCATTATATCCTTTCCGTTTCGGCCGCCGTGATCCAGTCCCCATTTATACACACTTGACGGGGTTGTTTTTACATTCTGGTAAAGGGTACTTTCCTCGTCCGCATTAAGTTCTGCGGCATAAGTTCCGTCTTTAGGTTCTAATGTTACACCATTTATATAAGTGCCTGTATTTTTTCTAAATAACTCAATTTTACCCTGAAAAGCCGTTGTATTCCATGAGGGAACAGCGCTCTGATTAGGCTGTGAATAGTTGTCTGTAAAAGTCTGCCCTTCCTCAAAGCTGCCGTTAAGCAACTTTCTGCTTTCTTCAGCGGCCACATATACGATTCCCGTGAAGGCTATCGCTATAATGCAGATCATTGCAATAACCTTACGCAGACTTTCAGTTGCTCTTGTTATCTGCTTTTTATTAGCATACCGCATACGCACCAACTCCTTTCTGATCCTCCGATTTAAGCGATAGATAATCCCTCATTAAATGGATTGTCCGCTCGCCGGCAGAAAGCCGATATTTTAACATTTTTCATAAAAAAACTGCAAAATTCACACATTTCCGTGTGCAAACTTGCAGCCGGTCGGTCATGCGAAAAATCGTTTAGATATCATGGCTTTGCGTTTCAGCCTTACTCATTTTTTATCGACAAGAAACTTCCAAAGCTTGTTGTAACTGACCGTTAAAGACATTTTTCAGCACCTCGCAAGTAGTACTTGCGTTATTATACTAATATACTACATTCACATCGCAAATGAAAGGGAGTTTATTTAAATTTTGTTATTGTTTCGCAAATTCTGCCCAGCGAAAAGGCATTTAGTTGACAGCGACGAGGGCGAAAACGAGATTGCACCGTTTAAGAATGTTATGAACGAAATGTACGCCCGTGACATCAGCCGAAAGGTGCGTTCAGCCCACCGTATCCGGGGAACCTCCGGCGAACCGTTATCTCAGCCGCCGTATGGGTATATGAAATCTCCTGAAAACAAAAAGAAATGGATTATAGACCCGGAGGCGGCAGCCGTTGTTAAAGACATCTTTAAGATGACTTTAGAGGGAAAAGGTGCCGAAACGATCGCCCGAATCCTACAGGAACGCAAGGTGCTTGTGCCGATGGCATATTGGCAGAGCAAAGGGCTTCCGAGAGGCGGAAAGAAAACACAGCCAAATCCGTATAAGTGGTGCAAGACAACGGTATCCAAAATCCTTGCACAGCAGGAATACTGCGGGGATATTATCAATTTCAAAACCTGCTCCAAATCATTTAAGAACAAAACGAGATATGCGAATCCCGAAGATAAATGGATGATTTTCAAGGATGTTCACGAGCCGATTATTGACCGTGAAACCTTTGAACAGTGCAAAAGCTGATCGGCAAAACCCGCCGCCGCAATCCCAAACCGGAAAACTGGGAGCGCAATATGTTTTGTGATTTGCTTTACTGCGCCGATTGCGGGAAAAAGCTGTGGTTTAACATTAAACACGACAAAGAGGATATTCCGTTCTTTATGTGCGGCAATTATCACGGAAATCGCGGGACTTGTTCCTCTACGCATTATTTGAGAGCCGACGCTATTGAGCAGGTGGTAACATTAGAGCTTCGCCGATTATCCAAATGCCTGTGTGATGATGAGGAAAGCTTTGTGACACTGCTTGCTAACAAAACCAATGCAGATATTCTCAAGGAGAAGAAGCATATCGAGAGCGAGCTGCAAAAATGTCATGTGCGCAGTGAGCAGGTGTCGGAGCTGTGTATCAAGTACTATGAGGATAATGTTTCGGGCAAACTGAGCGATGAGATGTTTATGCGGTTTTCGGGCAAGTACGAGGCGGAACGGTTGGAACTGAAAGAGAAAATCGGGGCATACCGCAAACGCTTGGCAGAGGTCGAGGAAATGCAGCTCGGAAAGGAGAAATTCATCGCCGCTGTTCGGAAATTCATGCAGATGGATAAGCTCACAGCACCTCTCTTGCAGGAACTCATTGACCACATTGATGTGTACGAGGTCACGGGCACCGGCAAAAACCGCAAGCAGATGATAAAGATACACTATAAGTTTGTAGGGTATCTGGAACTACCGAGTCTTGCAAGACGGCACAATTACCGTGAGGAAACCCGAAAAGGCGGCGCCGCTGCCCTGCGGCTGCCCCGGCACAGCTTCAAAGCGCATCGAGCCGCAGGCCTGTGCTGCGCCGGCATCTGCGCCCAGCATGAACCAGCTCTCCCAATGGCCTGTTCAAATAAAACTCGTTCCGGTGAACGCACCTTATTTTAGCGGCTCGAACCTCTTGATCGCGGCAGACTGTACCGCCTATGCTTATGGTAATTTTCATAATGAATTGATCCGCAATCATACTACACTCATCGGATGCCCAAAACTGGATGAGGGCGACTATTCTGACAAGCTGACCGCCATTTTC
>ODAI011518076.1_pt1 | contig 17479 bp, 16 predicted proteins | sample 1539321 | NCBI WGS metagenome assembly ODAI01 (sample SAMN02144231, study PRJEB22623) | gut metagenome | biome: sheep rumen | host: Ovis aries | place: New Zealand | reverse complement strand
GGGCGTGCCTTTAGGTACGCGACACAAGAAGGACTTTCACTTATGTCGCGTACCTAAAGGCACGCTTATTACCGGCGACTCTTTTACCAGCCAATGAATTGGCTGGCTACCCTTCTCTGGTACCTACGGCACCATTCCATTGGCTACCCTTCTTGCGTACCTACGGGACGCTTTGTGCCATCTGCTATATCATTGCCTTTTGGTTTTCTTTTTGCTTTTGTTGAGACGCGTTCATTAGCCTGGAGGCAAATTCTATGGCGTTCCAAAAGTTTTTCATGAGTTTTTATAACCCTCACAACGTTTGTTTCGACTTTTTTTTGTAAATTTGCAGCCCAATTGCAAATGAAGGAAAATTATCAATCGTAAAGCATAGGAAAATTATGGCATATCTGTTTACATCAGAATCAGTTTCGGAAGGCCATCCCGACAAGGTGGCCGACCAGATCAGCGACGCAATCCTGGACCAGTTTCTGGCCTACGACGAAAAGGCACGCTGTGCCGTGGAGAGCTTTGTCACCACGGGACAGGTGGTCATCATGGGCGAGGTGCGCTCTGAGGCCTACATCGACCTACAGACCATGGCCCGCCGCACTATCAACAAAATCGGATACACGAAGTCGGAATACCAGTTCGACGGCAATTCCTGCGGCATCCTCACTGCCATTCACGAGCAGAGCAGCGACATCAACCGCGGCGTAGATCGCGAGGAAGAAGAGAACCAGGGAGCCGGCGACCAGGGCATGATGTTCGGCTATGCCACCAACGAAACGGCCAACTACATGCCCGTGTCGCTGGAGCTCGCCCACCTCATCATGCGCACCCTGGCCGACATTCGCCGCGAGGGCAAGCAGATGACCTACCTGCGGCCCGACTCGAAGAGCCAGGTGACCATCGAGTACAGCGACGAGGGCGTGCCACAGCGCGTTCACACCATCGTGGTCTCGACCCAGCACGACCAGTTCATGGACAACGACGAGGCCATGCTGGCGCAAATCAAGAACGACGTCGTCAACATCCTCATACCCCGCGTCAAGGAGCAGTGCGACGAAAAGGTGCTCGCACTGTTCAAGGGAGAAATCGATTACAAAGTCAATCCCACGGGAAAATTCGTCATCGGTGGTCCTCACGGCGATACGGGCCTGACGGGTCGCAAAATCATCGTCGACACCTACGGCGGCAAGGGCGCCCACGGTGGCGGTTCCTTCTCGGGCAAGGATTCGTCGAAGGTGGACCGCTCGGCAGCCTATGCAGCACGCTGGATTGCGAAGAACATGGTGGCTGCAGGCGTGAGCGACGAGATGCTCGTGCAGGTGAGCTACGCCATCGGCGTGGCCCAGCCCGTGAGCATTTTCGTCAACACCTATGGCAAGAGCCATGTGGCAATGACCGACAGCGAGATTGCCAACCTCATCCCCTCACTGTTCGACCTGCGCCCGAAGGCCATTGAGCGCGCCCTGAAGCTGCGCCAGCCCATGTATCTGGAAACGGCTGCCTATGGCCACATGGGCCGCAAGAACGAGGTGGTGAAGAAAACGTTCACCAGCCACTACCACCCCACCCGCGTCATCGACGTAGAACTGTTCACCTGGGAAAAACTCGACCGCGTCGACGACATCCGCAAGGCCTTCAACCTCTAGAAAATCTAGTCCGGCTAGTCTAACTAGTCCAACTAGTCTAACTAGTCCGACTAGGAAACCTAGGAAAAAAATAATCCCCCATGAGGCAAGACTCCCTGACCGTAAACCCCGCTCAGACTGCTGGCGACAGCAGCCAGGCGGCTGCCGTGGCCCATCACCACGAGCTCACACCGGCAGAGGTGCTCTCATGGTTGCCTGAGGATGCCACACCCGCCCAGCAGGACTCCGCCATACAGAAGCACATCAAGGCCTCGGAGATTCACTGGAGCCAGCAGCCCGACACGCTGCACATGCCCGGACACTCAAAGGGAAAGAGTTTCCGCGACGTGAGCCTGCCGCAATACTACCGCGAGTCGTTCTTCTCGAAAGACTCGCTGTTCCACCCCGAACTCTCGGGCGGACGACTGGGAGTGGCTGGCGACCCCGTGCCTTACACCGTGGCTGGCGACAACCTCGTCACAGGACTGCTCCTGGGCTGCTTCGTGCTGGCAATGGTGGCACTGGCAAAGTCGCGCGACTTCATCGTCAGACAGGCAAAAAACTTCTTCCACGTGCAGCGAGGAACAACCACCGAAATCACCGAGACCTCGGCCGAAATATGGGTGCAGCTGGGACTGGTGCTGCAGACCTGCCTGCTCTTCGCCATCATTTTCTTCTTCTACGTCCGAACCTTCGTCACCGACACGTTCACCATCGAGCAATACCAAATCATCGGACTCTTCACCGCCGTCATCGTGGGCTATTGCCTCGTCAAGGCGGCTCTCTACTGGATGGTCGACAGCGTGTTCTTCGACAGCAAGGCCCACGACCAGTGGATGAAGTCACACCTCTTCATGCTCTCAACCGAAGGAGTGCTCGTTTTTCCCGTTGTCATGCTGCTCGCCTACTTCGACTTATCCATACAAAATGCTGTCATTTATGTGGCAATCATGGTCACTTTCGTAAAAATTTTGACATTTTACAAGCTTTTCATCATCTTTTTCCGAGAGAAAAGCCGCTTTTTGCAAAATATTTTGTACCTTTGCGCCCTTGAAATCGTACCACTGGCCGCCTTGTGGGGTGTGCTTGTGCTGATGACCAACATTTTAAAGGTAAATTTTTAAAAAATGATCAAAAAGATTTTGGTGTCGCAACCCAAGCCGTCAAGCGACAAATCACCCTATTATGACATAGAACGAGAGACTGGTGTTGAACTTGTCTTCCGTCCGTTCATCAAGGTAGAAGGACTCTCGGCGAAGGCTTTTCGCCAACAGAAGGTGAACATCCTGGACCACACTGCCGTCGTGTTCACCTCGCGCCATGCCATTGACCACTTCTTCACGCTGGCCAAGGAACTGCGCGTGACGATACCCGAGAGCATGAAATACTTCTGCGTCACTGAAACCATTGCACTCTACATCCAGAAGTATGTGCAGTACAGAAAGCGCAAAGTGTTCTTCGGTACGACGGGCAAGATTCAGGACCTCCTGCCTACGATGGTGAAGCACAAGACCGAGAAGTATCTTGTGCCACTGAGCGACGTCCACAACGACGACATGAAGAACCTCTTCGACTCGAAGAAACTGCAGCACACCGAGTGCGTGATGTATCGCACCGTGTCGAACGATTTCACCGAGGAGGAAGTCAAGAATTTCGACTACGACATGCTCATCTTCTTCAGCCCTACAGGCATTCAGGCTCTCACCAAGAATTTCCCAGACTTCAAGCAGGGCGACATTCGCATCGGAACATTCGGACCCTCAACAGCCAAGGCCGTAGAGGACGCAGGACTCAGACTCGACCTGCAGGCTCCTTCTGAGCAGTATCCGTCAATGACTAGCGCCCTGAAGGCCTTTCTGACTGATCAGGAAAAGAAAAAGAAATAAAAAACAATTCACGCCCCAGGCATGGCCACTCTGAAAAAGAAAGAGCGAATCTGCAGTCGGAAGGTCATCGAACAGCTCTTTGGTGGCGGCAGCTCACGCTCTGTGTCTTCATTCCCGTTGCGCGCGGTGTTCACCAACATCGAACGCCCAACGGCAATGCCCGTGGCTCAGATTGTCATCAGTGTGCCCAAGCGACATTTCAAGCATGCCGTCGACCGCAATCGCGTGAAACGGCAACTGCGCGAAGCCTATCGACAGGAAAAACACCTGCTGGAAGAAGCCGCTGAGGACAAACCGCAAAAAGGCCTGCTGCTGGCGTTTGTATGGATGGCTGGTGAGCACCGATCAACACAGGAGGTATGCCACCGCATGCACCACCTGCTGCAGCGCATTGCTGAGCAAACCTTCGGAAACCCGAACGACGAACGATGATAACCGATGAAAACAGTAAAAGCCATCCTTCATTTCCTCTCACGCTGCATGGTGTGGTTGCTCCTGCTGCCGATTCGATTCTATCAGACTTGCATCTCGCCCTACACGCCGCCATCATGCCGCTTCACGCCAACATGCTCGGAATATGCCCGACAGGCCATCCTGAAGCACGGACCCTTCAAAGGACTCTATCTGGCCATCTGGCGCATTCTGCGATGCAATCCATGGGGAGGCTCCGGCTATGACCCCGTGCCATAAAGCCCTTGAAAATTCAGATTACTCCGAATTACTCCGAAAACAATAGAAAAAAGAAATACCATTATGAGAAAAAACTTTGTTGAAGAACTGAAATGGCGTGGCATGCTCGCACAGATCATGCCCGGAACAGAAGAACTCCTGCAGAAGGAAATGGTCACCGCCTACCTCGGCACCGACCCAACGGCTGACTCCCTGCACATCGGCCACCTCTGCGGCATCATGATGCTGCGCCACCTGCAGCGCTGCGGCCACAAACCCATCATCCTCGTCGGAGGTGCCACGGGAATGATTGGCGACCCCTCGGGCAAGTCGCAGGAACGAAACCTGCTGAACGACGAGACGCTGCGCCACAACCAGGAGTGCATCAAGCAGCAGGTGGCCAAGTTCCTCGACTTCGAATCGAAGGAACCCAATGCCGCCGAGATGGTGAACAACTACGACTGGATGAAGGACTTCACCTTCCTCGACTTCGCACGCGAGGTGGGTAAGCACATCACCGTGAACTACATGATGGCAAAGGAGTCGGTGCAGCAGCGCCTCAACGGCACAGCACGCGACGGACTCTCCTTCACCGAGTTCACCTACCAGCTCCTCCAGGGCTACGACTTCCTCTACCTCTATCAGCACAAGGGCGTCAAGCTGCAGCTCGGCGGCAACGACCAGTGGGGCAACATGACCACCGGAACGGAGCTCATCCGCCGCACCCTGGGCAACGAGGTGGAGACCTTCGCGCTGACCTGCCCGCTCATCACCAAGGCCGACGGAAAGAAGTTCGGCAAGACCGAGCAGGGCAACGTTTGGCTCGACCCGAAGCGCACGTCGCCCTACCGCTTCTATCAGTTCTGGCTCAACGTCAGCGACGAGGAGGCCGAGAAGTACATCAAAATCTTCACTTCGCTCGACCGTGAAACCATCGAAGCCCTCATCGAGGAGCACCGCCAAGACCCCGGCCGACGCATGCTGCAGCGCCGACTCGGCGAGGAAGTCACCATCATGGTGCACGGCCGCGAAGCCCTCGACATGGCCATCGAAGCCTCCAACATCCTCTTCGGAAAAGCCACGAAGGAAGCCCTCGAACGACTCGACGAACAGACGTTCCTCGATGTCTTCGACGGCGTGCCTCACTTCGAGATTGCGGCCGACCAGCTGGGCCAGCCCGCCATCGAACTGCTCACCACGGCCGCTCCCGTGTTCCCCTCGAAGGGCGAGATGCGAAAGATGGTGCAAGGTGGCGGCGTCAGCCTCAACAAGGAGAAACTAGCCGACCAGCAGCGCCCCATCACCAGCGACGACCTCATCGACGGCAAGTACCTCCTGGCACAGAAAGGAAAGAAGAACTACTTCCTCATCACCGTGAAGTAGAATCTCAGGAATCTTCAGTACAAAAAAAAGGAGGGCAGCATGCTTTTTTGCAACATGCTGCCCTCCTTTTTTCTGCCCATGAAGGCCCTCAGCACTTAACCATCAGGCCATTCCTCCACCTTGCTCACGATCCTTCTGAATCAGCGCAAGCATGTTCGTCTTGGCAATCTTGTGCATCTTTACGCAGAAGTAAATCAGCAGCAACGAACTCACGCCGCCAACGTATGGATTCACCATGCCGCTCATCGCCAGCGAGTCATAAATGCCATGAGCCACCACCGGCACAAGCAAAATGCAGGCTGCTATCTTGGGAGAACGGTCGACGAAGTGATAAATCGAATAGTAATAGCCCATCAAGATAGCGAACGCATAGTGGCCCGGAACAGCCAACAACGCACGCGAGACAGCAATCGACAGCCACTCCTCATTGCCAAGGACGTAGGAGACATTCTCAAGTGCGGCGAACCCTAACCCAACGCAGACGGCATACACGATGCCATCGAAATGCTCGTCGAAATAGGGATTTTTCCGCAACAAAAGCCATAACACCAGCAGCTTGAATGACTCTTCAGGAAGTGCTGCCACAAAGAATGCCATCGACGTCGTGCCCACCAGACTTGTCGGCTGACCATCAACGCCAAACAGCATCGACTGAATGCCCATTTCCACCATGCTCACAGGAAGACCAATCGCCACTCCCCACAACACGGCCTTTACCAACAACCTCGTCGGTTCAGGATGAGGGTCCTTCTTCCAGATGTAAACCCAGAGCAGAATGGCAGGAAGAAGCGCCGATCCAATCACTATTAACAGATTCATCTTGATGATTCCTTTTTGCCTTTGTCAATCATGCTGGTTTCTCTTCGATATCTCGAAGCCCAGCTTCAAAATCAGTTTCAAAGTCTCTACCGAAGTGTTGCGGTCAAAGACTTTTTCTTCTTCCGGCAAATCTTCGTAGGCAATGAGGCAAGGATGCTGCTTCTTCGCGTCATCACGCTCCTTGCCGTAGGTCCAACCCTGCTGCAAGCGCTCCTGAGCCCAAGTCTCATGCACGTTCCGTGCCATCGACTCCAACAGCGCGCCCAGCTCCTCCGGCAATTCTATGTCGGACGTATCAATCGGTTGTGGGATATATTTGTTCTTATTCATTGCAGAATTAATTCGTTTTTGTTCAGTAATATAGAATTTGCAACCACGCAGAAGTCGTAGGACTTGTAGTCCGATGGCCAAGCACTGCCAATCGTCGCCTCGCTTTCCTTGTCCAGGTCCTGCCAAGGACACAGGCAGTTGTGCTCGCGTCTGCGTTCGTCTGAACCATGCAGTCCGTCGTGAGCCCTTCTGTAGCCCAGCATCTCATGAGACGCATTCCAGCGAATGTGCTCCAGGCGTGCAAGGTTCAGCATCGCCCGGTTCTCAAAAGAGTCCAGCCGCGGATACGTAATCTTGCTTTGAGCGCCCTCGCATCTGGGCATTCCGTTCTCGTCGAAGACGCGACCCACGAAATCTTCCCAATCGAAATCCTCAGGCATGCTCCGCTTCAGCAGATACATCTTCGTGTCGGCATGCAAGGCGTTTGCCAAGTCCTGCGCTTCCTTCCGGCGCAACGAGCGAAGACTGTCCATAGACCCCCGCGCCAGCGCATCCTTCCGCCGCTTGTCCCACTTTGGACCGCCCTTCAGCCGAGCATACTCTGCCTGGAACCTCCTGCCCTTTGCCGTCAGTTCCTCATTCACGATCATGTCAAACGAGTAAATCCTTGCCTTTTGCCCAAACGGAATGATCACCGCATCCGTCTTCTGCTCCTCCGAATCGCAGTCCAGGCAGTAGCCTTCGTTATAGTGGTCAGCTATCTGCTGCATGTAGTTTTCCTTTTCCTCACAATAGGAACGCACATAGATGCGCAGCCTGCTCAAGTCCTTTCTTTCACGTCTGATGTGGTTCAGCAAGCGAATGGCAAGCATCATGCCCAGCTCGTCGTTGCCCACTGCTATCACCACATAGTTCAGTGCCAGGCAGAAATCCGGGGTCATCACCTCCTTGAAGAACTCGCTGCCCAGGCAGTTGCACTGTCTCAGTTCAACAAGACGGCTGCCATCGCGGTTCTTCTGCTGCATCACCGCAGGTGCAAACGTCGAGAAAGCACCTTCCAGCTCATCCATGTTCTTGTCCACCACCACGCAGCGGAACGGGCTGCGATAATCGTTCTCCGGCGTAGCACTGCTGTCCACGAACGCCCCGAACTCATACAAATACTTAAGAGCGTCGCGCCCCACTTCGTCGAATCCCACTATCAGGCTCGTGAACGGCGACGAAACCGTAGTAGGATTCTTCACGTCCACGTCAACCAGTCTCACAGGATGGTTTCTGTTGTCGCTCTTCAGGAGCTCTACCGCCAGGTGCGACGAGTCAACGACATGCACGTCCAGCTGCTGCTTCACCGCAATGTCTTCCACCACCCGGTTCAGGCCGTTCTGCCGGGCATGGCAATAGAAGTGGGCGCGTTCCTTCACCCCATGAATCGTCTTGTCAAGAGCCAGGGTCGACATGGCACGAATGTTCTCGTCCTCGTTCTCCGAAAGGAAGAAAACGTGCAGCTGCCCGTCATCTTTCACCCCCGCCAATTGCCCAATCAGCTCGCGAAGCTTCAGCAGGTTCATCTCCTCCAGAACGTCAACCTCGCCGCCTGCCGACAGCCTCGCCTTGTCAATGTCGCAAAGGCGCGTTTCCGTAAACGTCACGCACGCCCTCAGCTCTTTCACGTCTGAGAAGGTCTGGTGCCGATGGGTGAACAAGCCAATGATGTTGTTCCAACCACTCAGGTCCTTGTCGTCAACCTGACTGTTCTCCACAAACATCACCACAGCCCTCTCTCCTTCCTTCGCCTTTATGCTCTTAGCCAGCAGCTGCGACCATTTGTCCATGCCGAAGAACACGTAGAAGTGGTTGTGCGCCTCGTCCAGCTTCGTTTTCACGTGCAACCTGTAATAGGCACTCAAACGGGCATGCACAAGACTGAGCAAGACCGCCACCGTGCACAGAAACGAGCAAATGGCTTGAAGCGAAATCAGACCCTTCACGTACTCGTGGCCGCCGATTCCGTCTAACACGTTGCTGTCGATGTTGCCCGCAAACAGCATGAAGGAGCAGCCAAGAGAGCGGAAAAGATATTCCGCATTGATGAACCTGAAAACGCCATCGCCACCGTAGCCTTCATCACACGTGCTGTCAGCCGCTTCACAAGTGAAGGCCCACAGATGCAAGGCCGTGCCAGTTACCAGAAAGAGAAACATCAGACTCACCAGCAGCAGGAAAAACCGCTCCTGACGTGCAGCACCGCTCTTGCTGCCCATCCACCACCTCCGTCCGAATTTCCAAACGAGCAACACCCCGTAGGCAAACCCCAGACCCAGCAAAGCCCAGACAAACAGCGAACAATCAACTGCCAAGCCCGCACAGACCAAGCCCGCGCAGACCATCGTCAGCACCACCTGCAGCACTCCACTCACCCAACTGCGTTCCATATTTCTCATTTTCATTCTCCCTTTCTCACCTGATTGTAATCGATAACCGTTAACCGATAACCGATCGCTCGGCCCTTTGGGACGCTTTCGTAGCACAGCGGAGAAAGAACCGTTAACCGATAACCGTTAACCGATGACCTATAAAATGATGTTGCAAATATACACAAAAATTCTGAAACTACTATCCTGCTGACAAAAAAAGTCATCAAACAAAATAGAAAACAGCATACTCGCTGAAAAGTAAAATAACTTATTTTACTGACTAAAATAGCTTATTTTGCAAAGTAAAATAGCTTATTTTGCTGAGTAAAATAACTTATTTTACTTTTGAAAAGTTTGCCAGTCTCAATCTTTTTTCGTAACTTTGCAAGCGCAAAAGGCCATTGGCGGCCTTCGCAACACAACTGACATCATTAAAAACACAGAACAACCATGGCAGTACTCTACAAACTACGGAAAAGCGAATTCAAGAACAGTTCTCACTACGGCAAGTACTACGCCCACACCGTCAAGACCGGCCACGTGGGCCTGGAACTCATTGAGCAGATGATTCAGGACAACTGCTCGGCCAAGCGCAGCGACGTAAGGCTCGTGCTCACCGAGCTCATCGATGTGGTCAAGACAATGCTTCAGGAAGGAAAAGTCGTTGAGCTCGACGGCCTCGGCCGCTTCTCGCTCTCAATCAAGAGCGAGTGCGTCGACCGTCCCGAGGACTTCGACGTGCGCAAGCACGTGAAAGGACTGAAGTGCAACTTCACTCCTGCGGGCCATCGCCGCGGCATGGGCGACCACAGCATTGCCCGCCCGTTCTTCGACGGTTGCCACATCGAGGAAACACCGAAATACGAGAAGCCGGAGTAAGGCCGTCAGGCTGTGCTTCTGATAACAAAAAGCGGATGCAGGCAGGGGCAGCTGTTGACCCTGTCCTGCATCCGTGATGCTATTTCCTAAGGGAATGATCACCCAAGAACCACGCTCAACAATGCCGTCACTTTTTTCTGTACGTCATTACATTGCTGAATTCCCTCTCACTCCAATAGTATTTTCCGTCAGAAACCTCCTTTTCAAACCTTTCGAAGTCCGACTGCATCGGCTGTTTTTCAGGTGTTAGTCCGCCCTTATTGACTGTCAGTAGTCCGCCCTGAATATAACGCGCTGATTACTGTCAGATAGCCAATCGCAGATTTCTATGGTGCCTTCACCATCAAGCTGGTTGCTGAAAATGGCGATGTGGTCATCGCTTAGAGAACGGTCGAACATGATGGTATTCCATTCAATTCCTGTATTGGCCACCTTTCGCCCTAATGGCTTGCAGCCCTTAAAGTATTTCATCGGTGAACAGACGGGACCACTATCTGTCCTGAAACCAAGGACAAACTGATTGGCAGTAAAACAGAGCATGTTCACGACAAAGCAGCGATAGCCCTCGTACATGGAATCCTGAGGCCGCATTTTCACAATAGCCTCATCAGAAGTGTCCAGAATACTCCAACCTTCGATCCATTTGCTACGCGAATAATCTGAAAAGGTTTTACGAATAATCTCTTCTGGCAAATCAGGGCTGCCAAGTATTTCAACAGACAGATAATATTTTATCAACGAGCGGAGACGGACATCCATGGAATCTCTCCATAAACGGCACCCCAGAATGTCGTCGTCGTGTCCAACCAACAGTGAAGCAACAATCTCTTTTGCCAGCTGTTTCTTGAAATTAATGTTGGCAAAAACCTGTGAAGTAACCTGGCTGTTGAACTCTGTCTTATTTCGAATCCAGTCACAGAAATCAGCATATTGCTTTGCTGTATCGCCTGAAACGTATCTGGATACGACATCAAAAAACTCTGTTTTCATAATAGCAAAAACAATTGATTGATGAAAAAAAATCCCTTATATCCCCCTCTCCGCCCAGTCGCCACGGTCCAACTGGAGATAACTGCATCGAGATTGTGCATCAGAACGCCCTGATCATCACTTTTTTCGATAGCATCTGGTTTTTTTTGTACTGACTCGGAAAACATTATTCGTTGCCATCCTTACCTTTTTCCATGATGCTTCTCTCCAAGTCTTCCAGCATCTTTAAATCCTCGGCATCTGCTATCTGGGCATCGAGTTGTTTACGTTTTGCATTGAAGATATCGTAAACATTGCGTACAATCTCCTCTGCTTCTGCATTTGAGACAGAGCCCTTTTTCTGCAGGATGTCTTTCTCTTGGAAAGTCAAAAGGTTGTCGACATTCTTGCGCCAGTAATCAAGAGTTAGGTCCCGACGTCCTTTAACGCGTTCTTCGGCACTGGTCAGGAAGATGTCGACAAGTCTGTCAAGAGATTCTATTTCATCAGGATGGAGATAGTTCTTGGCGATGATGACGTCACCTTTTCTGACAATGCTTCCCTTCCATGTGGTAAGCCCCATGTTTGGCTGATTAGCATCAGCACGGGCCACAAGCAATTCTGCAGCTGTCTGATGAGTGACTGCATATAGCAATTTATTCTGTGTTTCAGCAAAAAACATCTGCGTGGCTTTATCCGTCTTGTCATAGTCGCTGCTGAGCGAAAAGAGATCGCGTACTTTCTGATAGAATCGTTTCTCCGAGGCACGAATGTCACGAATACGATACAACAGCTCGTCAAAATAATCGGGACGTCCATCAGGATTCTTCAAGCGTTCATCATCCATGGTGAAACCCTTGATGAGATATTCCGTCAAATGTTCAGTTGCCCACTGACGGAATTGCGTACCGCGCAATCCTCGCACACGATAGCCAACAGCAATTATCATCTCCAGAGAGTAGAAAACAATGTTGTAGTTCTTGCCGTCAGCGGCAGTAGTCAAAAATTCTTTGACAACTGACAATTCGTCTAACTCCCTTTCTTTCAAGATGTTAATGATGTGATAGCTGATGGTTTGCTTCGAGGTGGCAAAAAGTTCTGCCATCTGCTGCTGGTTCAGCCAAATCTTGCCATCCTTGGCATAGAGTGCTACTGATGAACGCCCGTCTGCTGTGCGATATATGATGATATTCTGCTGTTCGTCCATGGTCTTATAGAATTTAATTAATTCAAAATCATATCCCCCTCTCAGCCCAGTCGCCGCGGTCAAGATTTCTGTATCCTACAGCCTCGGCAATGTGGTGGCTTAAGACTTTTTCCGAGCCCTCCAAATCCGCAATCGTGCGGGCAACCTTCAGGATGCGGCTGTAGGCACGGGCAGAAAGAGAAAGCTTCTCCATGGCCATGCGAAGCATTGCGAGACCGGCCTCGTCGGGTTCCGCATACTCGTGGACGAGGCGCTCGGTCATCTGGGCGTTGCAGTGGATGCCCTTGTGCTCGCGGAATCGCTCCTCCTGAATCTGGCGGGCACGGACCACGCGCTCGCGAATGGCTGCCGACGGCTCGCCGGGCTGGGCCTTCGAAATATCCTTGAAGGGCACAGGCGTAATCTCAATCTGAATGTCGATGCGGTCCATGAGCGGACCGGAGATCTTCGACATATAGCGGGCTCGCTGGCCTGGCGTGCACACGCAGAGGTGGGTGGGGTCGCCATAATAGCCGCAGGGACAGGGGTTGCACGAGGCAACGAACATGAACGAGCAGGGCAACTCGAGCGTATACTTGGCACGGCTGATCGTGATCTTTCGGTCTTCCAACGGCTGGCGCAGCACCTCGAGCGTCTGCTTGTTGAACTCCGTCAGCTCGTCGCAGAACAAGACACCATTGTGGGCCAGCGAGATTTCACCAGGCTGGGGCGAGCTGCCGCCACCAACGAGTGCCACCTCGCTGATGGTGTGGTGAGGCGAACGGAAGGGGCGCTGCGAAATCAGCGTGGCATTGCGGCCAAGCTTTCCGGCAATGGAGTGAATCTGCGTCGTCTCCAGACTCTCAGCCAGCGACAGCGGCGGCAAGATGCCGGGCAGGCGCTTCGCCATCATCGACTTGCCACTGCCGGGACTGCCCACCATGATGAGGTTGTGGCCGCCAGCCGCTGCCACCTCCATGGCGCGCTTCGCTGACTCCTGGCCGCGCACGTCGGCAAAATCGAGTTCGAAGTGAGACTGCTGTTCGTAGAACTCGCGGCGAGTGTCGATGACCGTCGGCTCGAACTGTTGGCGGCCGGTGAGGAAGTTGATGACGTCGGAAAGCGACTCCATGCCGTAGACCTCAAGATTGTTCACGACAGCAGCTTCGCGCACGTTCTGCTCCGGCACGATGAGCCCCTTGAACTTTTCCTTTCGGGCACGGATGGCAATGGGCAGCGCACCCTTCACGGGCTGCAGACGGCCGTCGAGCGACAGCTCGCCCACGAGCATGTAGCGCTCCAGTTCGTTGCAGACGATGCTGCCATTGGCTGCCAGCAACGCTATGGCCAGCGGCAAGTCGAACGACGAACCCTCCTTGCGCAGGTCGGCAGGCGCCATGTTCACCGTGATGTCGCCCTGCGGGAACTTATAGCCCACATGCTGCAGGGCTGCGGCAATCCTGTTGCGCCCTTCGCGCACAGCCATGTCGCCCAGACCCGTGAAATGATACATCACGCCGATGGTCTGGCTTACCTCAATCGTCACTGTTGTCACTTCCAAGCCGTTGACGGCTGCACAGAAAGTCTTTACTAGCATAAGAAAAAAGTCTCTATGATTGTTTGCGCTGTCAGTTGAGCAGTTCCCGCACTTTGTCCATCAGGTCTCTGAGCATCAGGCTGTGAGCCACGAGCCGCCCGTTCTGATAGACGGCATTGTCGCCAATCGACGTCAGTCCGAACTTCTTCGCCGTGGGGTCGTCGAAAATCTCCTCGCCGCAGACGATGGGACTCTCCAGCGAGTCGCGCTTCACGACACGGCTGCATTCCGTCAGGTTCGTGTCCATGAAGACCGACACGAGCTTCATTTTCCCGTGAGACGTGCGCTGAAGGTTGTTCAGTTGTCGCAGCATGCTCATGCTGTCGAAACTCCATGAGGCCCATGCCAGGGCCACCACGACCTTGGCACCGCCCAGCATGCCCGACGTCACGTTGCGCCCATTCAGGGTCTTTGCCGAGAACGACGGCAGGGCGCTCCCATTGGTCGTGTTCTTCAGCACGTCGAGTTTCGATTTCAGCAGTGTCACCTGCCCGTTCTTCGGTTGTTTTGCGGCCAGCTGTTCCAGCAGGGCAGCCGCTTTCTTGTAGTCCGGGTCCTGATTCTGGAGGAAATATTTCCTGACCAGGAACAAGCCGACGGGCGACTCCGGATGCTCACCGATGAACTCCTCGGCAATCTTTGCAGCCTGGGGTGGCGACACGCCAATCACCTGGCGGCGGAACACGGTCATCAGCTCATTGGCCTTCGTGCCCTTCACCTCGAGTTCCTTCAGGTTCGAGGCATCGCCCCTCACCTCAGCCGACTTTCCCGGTTCCACGAACACAGGCTGTTCGGAGAAGTTGGGGAAGACGAGCATCACCGTGGCAGCACTGTTGCACGGCAGTTCATAGGAGAACCGCCCGTTGTTGAGCCTGATGGTGTCGATCTTGTCGAGGGCACCGTCGGTGCTGTAGACGTAGAACTCGCCCTGGTTCAGGTTCTTGAACTTGCCTTTCAGCTGGAAACTGCGCCCACTGCCGCCACATGCCGTCAGCATCAGGCAGAGGGCTGCCGCAAGAAAGAACAAAGGGAGTGAGCATGCCCACTCCCTGTGCTCCATCAAGGAATTTTTCTTTATCTTCATCTGCATTATTTCAGGATAGTCAGCTCCAGGTCGTTGTCGGCATAAGCCTTCAGCGACGGATCGCGCTGCAGGGCTTCCTTCAGATAGGATTCTGTGGCGAACTTGTTACCACGGCGGGCAGCAACGATGGCGTGCAGATAGCTCGTCATGGCATCGGGGTTCTTCACGTTGTCGAGCGTCTGGATGGCACCCTCGTAGTTCTTGTTGAGCAGCTGGGCCAGGGCGGCGCTGTTGCTGGCCGATTTCTCGAAGTTGGCCTCAGCCTGGGCGAAGTTGCCCTTGGCAATGTTCAGGTTGCCGAGCGCCTCGCCGAAGCCGTTGGCACCGATGGCATTCGAAATCTGCTCCTCGGCCTCGGAGAGCTTGCCGTTCTTCAGGGCAATCAGTCCCAGGTTGGCATAAGCCTCAGGAGCGTTCTTGTTGACGCGCAGGGCCTGCTGCAGGTAGCGGTCGGCCTGATTCTCGTCGCCCTGGTTGAAAGCCAGCACGGCCAGGTTGTTCAGGGCGCGGTAGTCCTTGTCCCAATACTGGGCGGTCTTCTTGTAGATGGCTTCCTTCTCGGCAGGGTTGTCGGTGAGCGAAGCGGCATAGAGCATTTCCTCGACGCTGAGCTTCGTGGCATCCACGGCATACTGCTCCTTGATTTGCTCGTCGGAGCGGCCCACCACGTCGTAGTTGATGGTCATGCGGGCACGGCGCAGCTCGGGCAGGATGCCGTCGGCCAGCTCGCGGAAGGCCTGGCTCATGTTGCGGATCTGCTGTTCGCGCTGCTCGGGATCCTTATACATCGACAGCACGCGCAGGATGACGTCCTTGTCCTGGATGTTGGAAGCCTGCACCAGCTGCTGGAATCCCTCCCAGTCCTGGGCGGTGTAGTGGGCATCGACGTCGGCGTCGACCTTCGTCTGCTTCAGCTGCTGCTTCACATACTGGTCGGCAGCATCCTGGCGCTTGCCTGCCAGGCGGTCGTTATATTCGAATCCACCCTCGGGGGAAGCATAGGCCTCGACCTCCACATTCCTGATGGCAAGCTTCTCGCCGCGGTCGGCATTGATTTTCTGCAACAGGCGCACGAACTCCTGCACCGAATTGTTCTTCAGTTCGCTCTGGCGCAGCACAGCCTGGTTGACGAGGAACTTCACGCTGGCATCGAGCTTCTGGTTCTGAATGCGCTGGAAAGAGTCGGGAGCAATGCAGCCACCGGCCTGCATCATGGTCTTCTTGTAGAGCTCGCTCGTGGCAATCACGCCCGTGGCAACCTTCACGGCGGGCACCTGCACCTGCTTCTTGCCAATGCGGGCGCGGAAGGTCAGGTACATGTCGCTCTTCTGCATGTCAGGCTCGTAGTCGAACTCGGTCTTCATGGTGTAGTGACCACCGAGGCGATAGGAAATGGTCTGGTCGTTGCCCAGCACCTTTTCGCCCTGGAACGTAGCGGGCAGTCCCTGTGCCACCTGGCCATTGGCATAGCGCAGTTCGGGAATGACCGTCACCACAGCCTTGCGCTTCATGTACTTTTCAGGGAACTTGCCGTTGATGGTTGCAGGAACTTTGCCGCCCTGCGTCTCCAACGGATTGGGTGTGACCTCGAAATTGTCAGCCGAGAGTGCACCGAGCTTCGAGCACGATGTAAATACAAAAACGATTGCTGCGAGAACAGCAAGGATGAAATTTTTACGCATGATTATCTGTAAATTATTTTTGGGTTTCCAGTTTGCTTCCTCTTTGCTGGTGCCGCGAGCGGGACTCGAACCCGCACAGCCATCACTGGCCAAGGGATTTTAAGTCCCTCGTGTCTACCAATTCCACCATTGCGGCCTTTTCAGAAACGCACGATGCCGGCATCGAGCGGCATTGCTGCATTATTTCGAAATGCAAAGATACTGCAAAAAACATGAACTGCCAAAATAATTTAATAATTTTAATAATTCATCCTGCATGTCGGCTGAACCCAAAGAATGCTAACAGACGTTAAAACGGGGCGACAATCGTTAAATTTCGGCCAAAGTTTTTGTCGTCTTCGAAGCGCCATCTAGAATCGCGTGCTACGCAAAGGTAGGAGATTTGAGGGATGAGCGATGAGGAAAAAGTAAAGGAGATTTACAAATTCGACCAAATATTGCGTTTTTCCGTCGATTAAAGCATGCGTTTTATCGTTAGAAAGCATGCGTTTTGATGGATAAAAGCAATGCTCTTATCGAGTAAAAGCATTGAGTTTATCGACCGAAAAAATGCACGATTTTGCAACAAGCTGATAATCAACGAGTTGCAAAATCGCTCATTTTCGCGTTATTTCCGGCAAAAAAAAGTTTGGTGGGTTTTGAGGCAAAGGAAATGTTAAATCGAAGTGTTAAAAAATGGCGTCTTTCTTCGATTTTAACCAAAGAAGTAATTGTATGAATTCGGGGGTTAGCTCAGCCGGAGAGGCCTTGTAAGATTTATCGGAAAGCAATTGCCAGAAATGAATTTCAGAAATTCGATATGAGGATTTCCGGCAATTACTTTCAGATAAGACAGAAAAAGGGGTTCCTATTCGGGGAGCAGCACGACGGTGACGGTGCGGGCGGCCTGGGCTCCCATGACGAGCACCTGGGCGATGTCGGCCGTCTTGGAGGGTCCGCTGATGAAGGTGCCGTAGCCATAGGCATCGAAGGCAGCAGTGCCGCTGTGGGCGGCCGCGGTGCGCAGTCGGCGGTAGGCCTCGTGC
>ODAI014342784.1_pt1 | contig 17482 bp, 13 predicted proteins | sample 1539321 | NCBI WGS metagenome assembly ODAI01 (sample SAMN02144231, study PRJEB22623) | gut metagenome | biome: sheep rumen | host: Ovis aries | place: New Zealand | reverse complement strand
CATTTATTTCGGGTGCCAACATTACAGATTTATGCAGTGAACTTGTGAAAAATTCCGTTATAGATCCTAAGTTTTACGAAAAATATCACGTAAAGAGAGGTCTGCGCAACAGCGACGGTACAGGTGTGGTCGCAGGTATAACCAATATCTGCAACGTTCACTGTTATCTGCTCAACGAGGGTGAGGTGGAGCCTATCCCCGGTCAGCTCATTTACAGGGGCTACAATATCAATGATCTGGTGGAGAATGTTGAAGCTGAAGACCGCTATGGCTATGAAGAAACAGCCTTCCTTCTCCTTTTCGGCCATCTCCCCAATGAACAGGAGCTCACTCATTTCAATACATACATCTCACTGAAAAGAGACCTCCCAAACGGTTTTGTTGAGGATATGATACTCAAAGCTCCTTCCAAGAATATCATGAACAAGCTTGCACGTTCCGTACTTGCTCTTTATTCCTACGATGACGAATGTGAGAACAAGGGGCTGGAAAATGAGATGCGTACAGCTATCAGCCTTATTGCCAAGCTGCCTGTCATCATGGCTAATGCCTATCAGGTGAAGCGCAGGGTGTTCGACAACGCAAGCATGATAATGCATCCCATAAACTACGAGGAGAACACCGCTCAGTGTATCCTCTCTCTGCTCCGCCCGGACAGACAGTACACCAAGGACGAGGCTCAGATGCTTGACCGACTGCTGATGCTCCAGGCTGAGCACGGCGGCGGAAACAACTCTACATTTACCTGCCGTGTGCTCACATCCTCCGGCACAGACCCCTATTCCGCCTACTCATCAGCTATATGCTCCCTGAAGGGCCCCCGCCACGGCGGCGCTAACCACCAGGTCATCAATATGCTGGATAACTTCAAGGCCAATATCAAGAACTGGGAGGATGAGGGAGAAGTCGCTGACTATATGCGCCGCACTATCCGCAGGGAGACCAATGACGGCTCCGGACTCATCTACGGTATGGGCCATGCCGTTTACACCATTTCTGATCCCCGTGCCCTCATCCTTAAAAAGAAGGCCTTCGAGCTGGCTAAGGGCAAGGAGATAGAGGCTGAATTCCGCCTGCTGGAAACTGTGGAGCGCCTTACTCCTGAGATATTCAAGGAGGTAAAGGGCAGCACCAAGGCTATGTGTGCCAATGTCGATATGTACTCCGGTCTGGTGTACCGTATGCTGGGCATCCCGGATGAGCTCTTCACTCCCCTCTTTGCCGTTGCACGTATGGCAGGCTGGGCCGCTCACCGCATGGAGGAGATACTTACCAGCAACAGGATAATCCGTCCTGCTTATAAGGCTGTTGCCAAGGAAAAGGAATACGTCAGCCTGGATGACAGGACCTGAACCCTGCATTGAATTTGAAATGAAAATATCCAGAATGTTAGTGCCCTGCCTCTTTGCGGCGGGGACTCTTTCCGGCTGCACCTTCGGTTCGAGCATAGACAACCTCATGGCTCCGCCGAAGCTCAGCGTGGAACAGGAACAGATATACAGCGCTCTCACAGATGCTACCGGTACTTCCATAAGCCTTAAATACCCTAAATCGGGAAAGTACCTCTCGGCCTTCATTGTGGATGACATCGACGGCGACGGCGTTAACGAGGCTGTGGTGTTCTATGAGAGAAACGGTCTGGGTGTGGAGGAGAATACCCTCCGCATCAATATCCTTGACCAGTACGACGGAAAGTGGAGGTCCGTCTGCGACACTGCCGCAGAGGGCGCAGAGATAGAAAAGGTCATCATCTCCAAGCTGGGCTCCAATGACCGTGTAAACCTGATAATCGGCAGCAGTCTCATAAACCGCTCCGAGAAGAATGTCACCATTTACAGCTATGACCCCGGCGAAGAGCATATATCCTCGGATTTTTCCGGGAGCTGCTCCTTCATCGACGTCACTGACCTTGACAGCGACGGGGAAAATGAGTTCCTGCTGCTTGCAGGCTCAGCCGGAGGCACCCCTGCAACTGCGGAGGTCTATAAGCTGGACAGCGGCGGTACCTATCACCATTATAAGACCGACCTCAGCGGCAGCTTCACCGAGTTCGACAGCCTCAGCTACGGGGACGTCAGCGGCGGCCGCAGAGGACTTTATATAGATGCTGCTTCAGGCTCAGGCACCATACAGACTGACATAATCTATATGGATAACACCGGCCTGTGCAAGGTGTTCGGCACTGCTGAGGAGTCTGCGGCTACTGTCCGCCTTGCAGGGTGCAGTTCCCGTGACATCGACGGGGACGGTGTTCTGGAGATACCCGTGCAGACTATCGCTCCGGGATATGAGGAGGCCCCGGAAAGTGAACAGATGAAAATGACACAGTGGAAGTTCGTCAGCAAGGACAACAGACTGGTCCAGAAGTACTCCTCCTACTACAGTCTGGGAAACGGCTATATCTTCGTTTTCCCGGAAAAGTGGCAGAACCGTGTGACCGTCCGCAGGGACGCTGTCAACGACGAGATAGTTTTCTGTGAATACACCGACGGCTCCGCAGGCCGTGAGCTCATGAGGATATACTGCGCCGAGGATGCTCCCTCACGGGAGGACCGGCTGTTCAACGGCTATATGCTCATGGGCACCAAGGGAGAATATTCCTACCTTGCCTACATACCACAGGGTACGGGCGAGGGCGACGAGCTCATACCTACAGCAGGCGATGCGGCTGTTGGGTTCAGGCTCATCTGAACACCACCAGAAGTAAAAGGAGTGAAAGATATGAAACGTATCCTCATCTGCGAGGACGAGGCCACTATCCGTGAATTCGTCGTGATAAATCTCAAAAGAGCCGGCTATGACGTAGTCGATGTGGATTGCGGTGAGGCCGCACTCAAGACCTTTGAGGACGAACACGGCAATTTCGATATAGTTCTTCTCGATATAATGATGCCCGGCATCGACGGCTTTACCGTATGCAAGAAGATAAGAGAAAAAAGCTCTACTATCGGCATTATCATGCTCACAGCAAGAACTCAGGAAATGGACAAGGTCAGCGGACTTATGATAGGCGCCGATGACTACATCACCAAGCCCTTTTCCCCCTCTGAGCTCACCGCAAGAGTGGACGCTATATACAGAAGAGTCTGCATGAGCTTTATCAAGAACGAAAAACAGTCCGTGATAGAGTCCGGCCCCTTCGTGCTCAATCTGAAAAGCCGCACTGTCACTAAGTACGGAAAGCCTATAGAGCTCACTCAGGTAGAGTATCAGATACTTGAATTCTTCATGAACAACAAGAACACCGCCCTCGACAGAGCAAGCATCCTCAACCATATCTGGGGCGAGAGCTATTACGGCGACGATAAGATAGTTGACGTAAATATCAGAAGGATACGCATGAAGATAGAGGAAGAGCCCTCAAGCCCCAAGTATATCATCACTATCTGGGGCTACGGCTACAAGTGGAATGACGCACAGTAATGGCTAAAAAAAGCATAACCAAGCGCTGGATAGTCAACAACCTGGGAGTTATAATACTCTCCCTGCTGGTCATCGAAATGGCTATAATCTATGCTATCCAGACCTATTTCTACAGCTCCGCAAAGCAGTACCTCGTGTCGAAGATAAACGCTGTTACCAGCGTCCTGAGCATACATTCCCAGGACAGTGCCGCTAATTTCTCCGCCGAGATGCGTAATATGCTGGAGACCTTCAACGAAAAAGACAAGATAGAGCTCATGGCTATAAACTCCAAGGGCCGTGTGGTGCTTACTTCCTCCGGATTCTCCCCTGATGACGACATGGTGATGCCGGACTACGAGGAGGCTATGGCTGAGGGAGAAGGCTCATATATAGGCAGGATAGACGGCAGCGGCGAAAAGATACTCGCAGTGTCTGTGCCTATCTCCTCTATAAATAGTGAGTACAGCTCCGTAAGAATGGTCATATCCCTTGCGGAGATAGACAATACCATAAAGACATATACTATAATGGTAACGCTCATCTCCCTTGTGATAATAGTGATAATCATTTCTACGGGACTCTATTTCGCCGGCTCTATCGTTAAGCCTATAAGGCAGATAAGCGGCATCGCAAGAAAATTCGCTATGGGCGATTTCTCGGTGCGTATAAAGAATAACAGCAATGACGAGATAGGCGACCTTTGCACCGCCATAAACCACATGGCCGACGAGCTGTCCAATGCGGAGGCTATGAAGAATGAATTCATTTCCTCGGTGTCCCACGAGCTGCGAACGCCTCTCACTGCCATTAAAGGCTGGGCAGAGACTCTCATGGTGGACGGCGGCGAAAACCCTGATACTATGAAAAAGGGAGTCGGTGTTATTGTCAACGAGACCGAGCGACTCTCACAAATGGTAGAGGAGCTCCTGGATTTCTCACGTATGCAGAACGGCCATTTCACCCTTCAGGAGGCCAATATGGACATCCTGGCAGAGCTGGGTGACGCTGTGCTCATCTACAGCGATAAGGCAAAGCGTGAGGAAAAGAGGATAATCTACAACGAGCCGGAGATGCTCCCCTTCGTGTACGGCGACAAGAACCGCATACGGCAGGTATTCATAAATGTGATAGACAATGCCATAAAGTATTCATCCCCCGGCGACACTGTTACCATAGATGCCTATGAGAAGGACGGGGATATAATTGTGTCTGTGGCAGATACGGGAGTCGGGATAAAGGAAAGCGACCTGCCAAAGGTCAAGACAAAATTCTTCAAGGCCAACCACACCCGCAGAGGCTCCGGCATAGGCCTTGCTGTTGCTGACGAGATAATCGCTATGCACGGCGGTTCAATGGATATAAACAGTGCCGGTGAGGGTAAGGGTACAACTGTTACCATAAGCCTGCCGGCCAAAAAGGATAAGCAATAATAAGCGTTACAGGAGAATAGAATGAGTAGCAAGAATCAGGACTCACAGTGCTGTGAAAAATTCAAATCCAAGATCGGCGGTCAGGCCCTTGTTGAGGGCATTATGATGCTGGGACCGAATACCGGTGCCATGGCCTGCCGCCTCCCTGACGGTACTATCGACCTTGAGACCTGGGAGGAGAATAACGGAAAGAACGCTCCCTGGTATAAGAAAACTCCCCTCGTGAGAGGCTGTACCAGCTTCGTCACCTCCCTTGTAAAGGGCTATAAGTATATGATGAAGTCCGCTGACAAGCAGCTCGCCTATGAGGAAAAAATGGAGAAGGAAAAAGAGGCGAAGGAAAAGGCTGAGCAGGAAGGTGCTCCCGCTGAGAAGGCTCCTGAGCCGGCAGGGGACGGTAAAGACAAGGAAAAGGAAGGCTCCGGATACGATGTTTTCATGTATATAGGCATAATCGTCGGTGTGGCCATGGCTATCGGACTGTTTGTTTTCCTCCCCAAGTGGATAGTTGGATTCATCCCGGGCATAAAGAAGCGCCGCATTATCCGCTCCGTTGTCGAGGGTGTGGTCAAGATAGCTATTTTCGTGGGATATATGGCTCTGGTAAGCCTTATGAAGGACATCCGCAGACAGTATATGTACCACGGCGCAGAGCACAAGACCATTGCCTGCCATGAGGCAGAGCTCCCACTGACTGTGGAAAATGTCCGCAGGCAGACACGTTTCCACAAGCGCTGCGGCACCAGCTTCATTTTTATAGTCCTGCTGGTGAGCATCTTCGTTATGTGCTTCGTGCCATTTACTGTAACATGGCAGAGGATACTTGCCTCACTGGTGCTTCTTCCTCTGGTAGTCGGCATATCATATGAGTGCATACGTCTTGCCGGAAACAAGGACAATCTTTTCACAAGGATACTCTCAGCTCCCGGACTTGCTATGCAGCGCATTACTACAAAAGAGCCTGATGACAGTATGATAGAGATAGCTATAGCAGCTCTGACGCCCTGTATCCCCAAGGATAAGGAGGAGGACAGGTGGTAAGCCGGAAGGAGCTCTTCGATGAGTGCATGAATGCCCTCAGTACTGCCGGTATCGACACTGCAAGATTCGATACACTGTGCATATTCCAGGATATGCTCGGTGACCCGAACCCGCTCTTCCTGCCAGAGGAGGAGGTCCCGGAGGAGACCGCAGAGCGCATCCGACAGCTCACAGAGCTCCGCTGTCAGAACAGACCGCTCCAGTATCTCCTCGGACAATGGGAATTCTACGGCTGCCCTGTCAAGGTGGGTGAGGGAGTCCTCATACCACGTCCGGATACGGAGACCCTCGTGGACCAGGTGCTGGAAATATGCCGCAGGGAGAATATGACTTCCCCGAAAATCGCCGACCTTTGCAGCGGCAGCGGATGTATCGCCATTGCCCTGAAAAAACAGCTCCCCGGAGCTGAGGTCTATGCCGTGGAGGTCTCGGAGGAGGCTCTGCCCTATCTTCGTGAGAACGTCCGGATGAACGGCACAGATATATGCATTATCCCCGGAGATGTGCTGAAAAAGGAAACTCAGCAGCAGCTCTCCGGTCTGGATATAATTGTAAGCAATCCGCCTTACCTCACCGCTGATGAGATGCGCTCACTGCAAAAGGAGGTCACCTTCGAGCCGGCACTGGCTCTCTTCGGAGGCAGCGACGGCCTGGGATTCTACAGGGCTATAACCGAGCTCTGGCGGAAGTCCCTTAAAACCGGAGGATATATGGCCTTTGAGCTCGGAGATGAACAGCATGAGGCCGTAGGCGGCATACTCAGAACATTTTCATTTGATGACATACAGTTCTGCCGTGACGGCGGCGGGAATATAAGAACTGCTGCGGCTGTAAAAACAGGGGAACAGGTCCTGAACTACAGCGATTCTACAGTCAGCGGTCACAAAACGGAGGTATAATAATGGCAAAAAAGGAACTTGCAAAAAAAGCATCTGTAGTGCGTGTCACCACCAAAGAGGATAAAAAGACCGCCCTCGACGGCGCACTCAAGCAGATAGAGAAGAAGTACGGCGCAGGCGCTGTTATGCGTCTTGGTCAGACCAAGGCCCTCAACGTTGACGCTATACCTACCGGCTCAATGACTCTGGATATGGCCCTGGGCATCGGCGGTGTCCCCAGAGGACGTATCGTTGAGATATACGGACCTGAGAGCTCAGGTAAAACAACTGTCGCCCTCTCCATTATTGCTCAGGCTCAGAAAATGGACGGCGAAGTGGCTTTCATCGACGTTGAGCACGCCCTTGACCCTGTATACGCTCAGGCTCTCGGAGTAAACATCGACAACCTGCTGGTGTCACAGCCGGACAGCGGTGAACAGGCCCTTGAGATAGCCGAGGCCCTTATCCGCTCAGGTGCTATCGACGTAATCGTTCTGGACTCAATTGCCGCTATGACTACCCGTGCCGAGATAGACGGCGAAATGGGTGACCTCCACGTAGGTCAGCTCGCAAGACTTATGTCCCAGGCTATGAGAAAGCTGACAGCAGCTATCTCCAAGTCCAACTGTGTGGCTATCTTCATCAACCAGGTGCGTGAGAAGATAGGCGTTATGTACGGCAACCCTGAGACCACTCCCGGCGGCCGTGCCCTGAAATTCTATGCGTCAGTCCGCATCGAGGTCAGAAAGGGCGAGGTAATAAAGTCCGGCAACGAGATAATCGGTGCGGATACAAAGTGCAAGGTAGTAAAGAACAAGGTGGCTCCGCCTTTCAAGGAGTGCCACTTCGATATGATGTACGGACAGGGAATATCCCGTACCGGTGAGGTCCTTGACCTGGCTGTAGAGCTGGACATCATCAAGAAGGGCGGTTCCTGGTTCAGCTATAAGGACCAGAAGCTCGGTCAGGGCCGTGACAACGTCAAGGAGCTCCTGAAAAATGACGAGGCCCTTATGAAGGAGATAGAGGAGCAGATACTGGCTCGCAAGGACGAACTGGCAAATGTGGCTCCCAAGGCTGACAAAAAGTCCAAGAAGGAGGACTCTTCCTCAGAGAGCTCCGATGCTCCTGTTTCAGAGTCCCAGACTGACGACATACTCGCTGACATAGACGAGGATTTCGAGGAGTTCACTCCTGCTGAAGAGTAATGGAGATAACGTCCCTGAAAAAATACAAGGGCTCCACCTATGAGGCGGAGCTGGACGGTGAGAGGAAGATATACCTCCACATAGACATAATCTCGGACTTCGGCCTGCGCTCCGGAATGGAAATAGACCGGCAGCGGCTGAGAGAGGTCATATATGCCTCGAACTTCCGCAGAGCCTATCAGAGGGCACTGTTCCTTCTGGACCACAGAGACCACTCCAGAAAGGAGCTCTTCGGAAAGCTCATAGAGACCTACAAGAACAGCGGTCTCTGCAATGCCGTGCTGGATAAGCTGGAGGATAACGGTCTGGTGGACGACAGAAGATATGCCGAGAATACCGCCAGGAAACTGGTAGTTACAAAAAAGTACGGCCTTCGCAGAGCTCAGAGAGAGCTGATGCAGAAGGGGATAGATAAATTTACCGCTGAGGACGCTCTTGCAGAATACAGCGGGACCTTCGGGGAGAATCTGTATGAACTTCTGGAGACTAAGCACTCCCGTCTCCTTGCAGACCCCTCCGACAGAAGGTCGATAGAAAAAGCCAAGAGCGCACTGGTCAGGTACGGCTACAGCTATGACGAGATAAACCGTGCCGTCAGAGAATATTTGGAAAACATGGAGGAAGAAGAGCAATGCCTATAAAGGTAGGAATGGTGTCCCTGGGATGCTCAAAGAATCTGGTGGACTCCGAAAGGATGCTGTATAAGCTGAAAAGCAGAGGCTATCAGCTCGTTACTGAGCCCGGCCTTGCCGATGTTGCAGTTGTCAATACCTGCGGATTCATAAAGTCCGCAAAGGAGGAGGCTATCGAGACTATACTTGAGCTGGGAAAGCTCAAGGCTGACGGAACTCTGAAAAAAATCATAATTACCGGCTGCCTGGTGGAGCGCTATAAAGAGGAAACTGCCGAGCTCTTCCCGGAGGCAGATGCCGTTATCGGCATAGGCAGCACAAAGGACATAGTTGACGTCCTTGACCATGTGCTTGCCGGAGAAAAGTATGTCCGCTTTGACCCTAAGCTGGACGCTGAACTCACAGGTGACAGGATATTGTCCACTCTGCCCTTCTTTACTTACCTGAAAGTGGCTGAGGGATGCAGCAACTGCTGTACATACTGTGCTATACCTATGATAAGAGGAAAATTCCGCAGCGTACCTATTGAGGACGTTATAAAGGAGGCTGAGTTCCTTGCTGCCAACGGCGTTACCGAGCTGGTGGTCATCGCTCAGGATACCTCCCGCTACGGCGAGGACCTCTACGGTGAGTCACGTCTGCCGGAGCTCCTCCGCAGACTTTGCAGGATAGACGGCCTTAAATGGATACGCACCCTCTACTGCTACCCGGAGCGCATAACAGACGAGCTCCTGGAGACTATAGCCTCGGAGGAAAAGCTGGTGAAGTATCTGGAGATACCCATTCAGCACTGTGACGGTGACATCCTCAGCAGGATGAACCGCTGGGGCGACGAGGAAAAGCTGGAGGCTCTCTTTGCACATATCCGTGAAATGGTCCCCGGCGTGATACTCAGGACTACCCTCATAACCGGCTTCCCCGGTGAGACTGAGGAGCAGTTCAGCAGGCTTGCAGAATTTGTCCAGAGAGTCCGCTTCGACCGCCTGGGATGCTTTGCCTATTCCCGTGAGGAGGGTACAAGGTCCTATGATTTCCCGGACCAGATAGACGAGGAGACCGCCGCTCACAGAGCTGATATAATCATGGAACAGCAGATGCTCATAAGTGCTGAAAATAACGAAAAGCTCATGGGTGCTGAGCTGGAGGCCGTTGTTGAAGGCTTCGATAAGTTCGGTGAGTGCTGGTTCGGCAGAACAGTCCTTGACGCTCCCGACATTGACGGAAAGGTGTTCTTCTCATCTGAATGTCCCCTGGAGATAGGTCAGTATGTGAAGATACGCATAACAGAAACTCTTGATTATGATCTGATAGGAGAGGTGATAACAGAATGAATCTGCCAAACAAGCTGACTCTGCTGAGAGTCTTTCTCATCCCGTTTTTTCTGTTGTTTATGTACCTTGATATCCCCTTCCACTACCTGATAGCCCTTGTGATATTCGCAGCAGCGTCCATAACTGACGCTCTGGACGGCAATATCGCAAGAAAGAGGAATCTGGTAACAAACTTCGGAAAATTCCTTGATCCCCTTGCCGACAAGGTGCTGGTAATAGCCGCTCTGACGGTATTCGTGGAGATAAGGGAAGTCAACATGGGAGCTATCCCGCTGATAATCATTACTGCCAGGGAATTTATGGTGTCAGGCCTCCGCCTTCTTGCCGCAAACAGCGGTGTGGTAGTTGCGGCTGGCATATGGGGAAAGCTCAAGACAGCGTTTACTATGGTCACCATAGTAGGTATACTGCTCTGGCTGAGTGTCTGCCATGATTTCAGCTTTGGCATAGGCTGCTCTGTCCAGGACGCAGTCAACGACATAATAGTTCCTGTGCTCATATGGATATCCACAGCACTTACTGTAGTGTCCGGAGGAATATACCTGAAGGGCTACTGGAACCTCATTGATTCAGATAAGTAATACCCGCAAGCATCCACCCGTTCCTGAAGGAGGAAAATAATGAAACACTGTGCAGGACAGATAAAATATCTTGTTGCTATCAAAGAACTTACCGACATTGACGAGTATGTCCGCTGCGTGAACATATCCCGTCACCTGGGAGTCTCCAGACCAAGCGTCAGCAAAATGCTCAGGTGTCTGGCGAATTCCGGCCTTGTCTACGAGGACTTCTGCAACAGTGTAGTCCTGACTCCGGAGGGCGAGGAAACTGTGAATGAGATATTCTCATCATTCCGGGAGGTATACATATTCTTCCGCAAGTTCCTCAAGCTCCCTGAAGAAGAGGCTCACGAGCAGGCAGTACGGTTCATCACCGATTATCCAAAGGATACCTGTGACAGGCTGAAAAGTCTTGTGAGGAGAACTCTTAAAAAGCATTCATAAAAAAGAAAACACACTGCCTGAGCAGTGTGTTTTTCTTTATCTGATCTGTCCCTTACAACAAGATCCGGAATTATCAGATCAGCCCCGGTCAAGTGCAGATACCGGCACTGATGTGAACATGAGAAGATTTTTGAGAGGGTCATCCGGCTCTTTCTGAATATGATTTTAGCATATTCTGTGAATTGGTTCAACCCATAAAATGAATATAAAGTGGACAAAATGCATCTTTTATCTTTTTATCATGTTCCGGTACTGCCCGGCGGTCATCCCGGCGGCGGATGAGAACTGCCGCAGGAAGTATTTGCTGTCCAGATAACCGCATTTTTCCGCTACATCCGTCATGCTCAGGGAGGTGGTGGCAAGGTAGTACCTGGCCTTTGCGAGACGTGCGGAGATGCAGTCCTGGTGGAAGCTGATGCCAAAACACTTTTTGTAAAGCATCCTGAGATGGTTTGCATTTCCGGAGTAGCTGTCAAATATGCCCTCTGTGTCAAAGGTGAACTCAGGAGCGGAGTAGATGCTGTTGCGGAGCTCTATTACCTCGCTGTAGTGTATCTGGGAGCGCTTTTCTGCTATATCCCGGCGCTTTTCGTCAATGTCCGATAGACACTGGCTCAGAAGCTCCTCATAGGAGAGGTCTTCGCAGGGACGGCTGACGCAAAGGAATGAATCCATTCCGGCACGGTCTATGTACTTTTTCTGCCTTATAAGGATAGAGGAAAGGGTGTCACTGAGAAGGGCAGCACCAGCCTTGCTGCGGACTATGCACACAAAGGCTGTCTCGCTGATGTGTCCGCAGATGTCGTGTGGACCGCAGAACTTCTCAACAGCGGCAGCGGCAGCGAGAACTCCATCAATGCGTCCGGAGTCCTCAGAGCTGAAAACTGCATCGTCGAAGAGTCCGGTTTTTAGCAATACAAAGTACAGCTCGCCGTCCCCGGAAGAAAGTCCGCCGGAATAGGCACGCTTGACGCCTTTTTCGTTGTACATACCCGTCAGTGTGTCACGGTACTCCGAAAGGTCCTGACAGCTTGAAAGGTACTGTATGTCGTTCTTCATACGCAGGAATTCAAGGCCATTGGTGACGGTCTTGAGCCAGTTCCTGAAAACATCGTCGTAGCCGTCGGGATTGTCGTATTTCAGCACCATATGTCCCAGGACCCTGTCGCCTACGAAGATAGGATTGAAGTAGAATACCGAGGGCTTTGGGTCACGGCGGAAAATAGCTGAGAAGTTGTATTTATTCACCTCAAAGGGCGAGTTGTCCAGCCAGGGCATTATAGTCCGGCAGGTCATCTGCTGTGTGGGAACTGCATTTGTTTCGTACCAGTTGGAATACAGGCAGAGGTAGACGTTCTGTACGTACCTGATGAGCCACTGGAAGCTGCCTATCACGGAGATAAATTCGTCCATGCTGCGGCTGCTGGTGAGCTGCTGCTCCATGGTGCTGAAAAGGTTCCAGTCGCTGTAGTCCTTTTGCAGTGCAGAGTACTCCAGGTCTTTGCAGTACTGTGCAACGTCCTTTCCGCAGGGACAACTGTCTCCCTTTACAAGAGTACACTCCGGCGGTGTGAACTCAGGCGGCTCTGTGCCGGAAAGTATGCTGTGTATATGGTCAACGGCGCTCCTGCCAAGCTCTGCCCTTCCTCGCTGGAATGAAGTCAGCAGAGGATAGTGGAGGACTCTTCGGTCGGAGTGCTCATAGCCTGCAACGGCTATCTGCTCCGGGACTCTTATATTATTTCGTGCGAATTCGGTGAGCATACCGTAGGCCATGTAGTCGCTGGCGCAGACCACTGCCTGAGGCATGGGCTTTTCACCGGATATATAGCTCTTTGCAAGCTCCTCACCTGATAGCAGCCAGAAATCTCCGTAGTGTATCTTTTTCTCATCGGGCTCTATGCCGTGTCTGCGGAGGGCTGAGATGTAGCCCTTTACTCTTTTTTCTGATATTTCATTATCTTTCTGTCCTGTAAGAATGTCGATGTCCCTGTAGCCGTGCTCTTCTATCATGTGAAGGGTGACTTTTTCCATATCTGCGGAGTCGTCGGAGTTGAGGACGGTAAGTCCGGGAATATCGAATTCCGGCAGATTTCCGCCTGTAACGACTATAGGTACACTTTTCTGGGCGAGGAAGTCAGCAACGTCGCTGCGGAGGTCCTTGTTGACGAAGGATTCAGCGATGAGTATTATGCCGTCTATCTCCTCGGACATTACCAGTTCATAGACCTTCTGCTCACAGATGAGGTTGAGGTCTATCTGCATTGGACTGTATATATTGGAAAATACCGCCGTATCATAGCCCAGCTCCTGAGCTCTTGCGGCGGCGGCGCAGATTATCTGTTTCTGCCCGATACCGTTAGCCATAGTTGTAACGATGCCGATTATCGGCCGTCTTTCTTTATCCATTAATATCCCCCCCGTGGCTGATTATATTATACAATAAAATCAGGGGACAAGTCAATGATTTATAGTGCTTTTGCATTATTATCCGCAATATGCTATAATCATAGTATGATAAATCAGGCTTATTCATAAAATGTTTACAATTGATCCTGCACATTACCCAGGCCGTAAACGTCAATCATTATGAAGGGAGGTAAATGCGTGTCAGTTGATCTGAATGAACAGTACGATAAGATCTTCCGCTACTGCTATTTCAAATTGAGAAACAGGACTGTCGCTGAGGATATAACTCAGGAGACTTTCCTCCGCTTTCTTGAAATGCAGAACAGGGGAAACAATATCGTCAAGGAAATGCACTATCTGTACACTATAGCCGGCAATCTCTGTGCAGATGAGTTCAGGAAAAAACAGACGGAGGAACTGACCGATAACATCCCCGATGACAAGGACCATGAGGATGACATCCTCACCAATGTTGCCCTTGGCAGTGCGATGAAAAAGTTGTCCGCAGAGGACAGGGAGCTCATTATGCTGAGATATGTGAATGAGGTCCCCGTGAACGTCCTCAGTAAGCTGTATGGTATTTCAAGGTTCACTATGAGCCGCAGGTTAAGGAAGATCCTTTCCTTCCTGAAAAATGAATTCAACGGAGAGGAGGGATACCATGAAGAAGAACGGATTAAAGAAAGCAATTCGGGAGTCCTTTGATTTCCCGGAACCGGTGCGAAAAACCGAATTCCTCAGAGCACAGGGTATCCCCGCCGAAGATGAACACCGCCGGCAGTTCATACCGTTACCGCTAAGGATAACCGCTGCAGCCGCAGCCTGTGCACTTGCCATAGGAGTCTGGAACATAGGGCGTCAGCCTGCTGTCGGACGTCATGATGCCGACAAGAATGATATAATCACATCAGAGGAAGCTGGGGTAAATGATATAACTACCTCTGGTGCGGACGGTGTCATAGCAACTACAGCAGAACGTCCCGGTATTACTGATACAACTCAAACAACGGCCATAACAGAATTGACATCATCAGCATCAGCGGCCATTACAACGGTCCGGGATACTTCACAGATACCTGCATCAGCCGCAACAACTGCCATTAATGATATATATTACCAGACTTCAACATCAGCATCAGCGGTCAGCCGTCCTGCCGTCAGAACCACAGTGACCAGTGCCTATGCGGGAAATGTAACGACTTCCGCAAATCAAGGGCCTCAGAACGTTACAACGACAACGACGATCATTATCAGCGACATTGATAAGGAAGTCGCTGAATACGAAAGGAGTATAGCTATGAAAAAGTTTTTAGCATCAGCAGCCGCAGCCGCTTCTCTGGTAAATATAGTTCCCACTGGTGTTCAGGCAGCCTATGTGCCCCCTGAGTTTGACCCGTTCTATCTGGAATTTGTGTTCCCTGCACTGGAATCAGGAGAAATATCCCCTGATGTCAACAATGACGGGGTTTTCGACAGATATGACATCTGTGATTTCTGGGCCTATTTCCTTGGCCGTGATACCATGATAACGCCTGAGGAGAAGGAAGTTGTACGGAGCAGAGGCGATGTGGAAGGAGACGGAGCAGTCAGAATGAATGATTTTGTCGTTCTGGAGCAGTATTACCTCTACAAAAACGGCATCATCCCAGAGGACTTCAATATGTACAGCTACCCAGACAACAACGGCGACATTACAATGGACAGCTATCGTTTTACTGAGGACCTGAAAAATACTGCCATTGAAAAGGACCTCATCTACCAGTTCACAGCAGACCTTATCGAGAAGGAGAATATCAGCCTGGACTTCAATGAAAACGGAAAGGCTGACGAGTATGACCTCCTTGAATATCAGATGTACATCTACAGCAAGTTCAGCGACCCATTCAATGATGATGCAGCAAAGGCTCTTGTTCCTCTGACTGACTCCACCTGGGAGAACTGCGACGCTTTACACAGCAAGTGCTTCTTCGACAGCCGCAGCGAGGAGACTCTCTTCAAGTACTATATCTACAACTACGGCTTTGATGCCGCAACTGTGAACTATATCAAGTTCTACGACCATATGGAGGAGCTGCTGTCTGCTGTTCCTGACAAGGAAGCTGCAAATGAGATGCGTAAGGGAATGGTGCTCATAGACCTTCCTGCTGCCTATGCCGCAACAGGCCGTGAGATAGCTCTTGAAGCTGATATGGCTGAACAGGACGAGGACCGCCAGTACAAGCTGGACCGTATTCACGATGAGAACTACGAGGCAGACCTGGCTGCTGCCTGCGAGGAATTTGAACAGAAGATGCTTGCCGGTCAGACAGCTCCTCCTGATGTCAACATGGACGGCACTATCACTATTGCCGACTATGAGGCAGTCATGGATTATTCCTCAGACCTCCAGGCAAAGAGAAATGCCTATAACAGCGCAAACCTTACAGTATCGGTATGGGAACATATCGACACTGAGCTTGACCTCAACGGCGACGGAGTAAGCGGCGATATGCTGGACCTCCAGATAGTTGAGTACATAGTTACTAAGTATACCCAGACAACAGATGTGGACATAAATGCTCTTCTCCAGGCATACAACGACGCTCATTCCGGCACAGTCAGCACGGATGTCAGCGAGGCAGTCACTGCAATAAAGCAGATAAGATACCTGGAGTCCATAACAGGAAGCTCTTTAAAGCGCTCCGGCGATGCTGACAATAACGACGAGATAAAAATGAACGACGTTGTTCTGGTTATGCAGTCTATCGCAGACCCCGGCAAGTATCAGCTCAGTGAGTGGGGCGAGTTCAATGCAGATATGAACAATACCGGCGACGGCATCACCGTTATGGACGCTCTTGAGATACAGAAGGCACTGCTTGAAATAGAGGAATGAGGATGCTCCTCAGAACAACTCCCCTCTTAAAACTCATGTTAACAGCCTCCGGTAAGCAGCCGGAGGCTGCTTTTTGTGTGAGTGCCTATAGGCAACACCACACAAAGACCGCCTGACGTCTTTGTACTGAATCTGCTTGGATATTTCCCGTCATCTTGCACAGAAATCCCTTGACATACGTCAGTATGCCTGCGGAATTTCTATACAATCTGACGAAAAATCTCACGGCACATCTTCAGCACAATCTTTGTGCGGTATTGCCCTAAAAAACGTTCTCACATAACTGTGAGAACGGTTTTTTCATCAAGTACAACGCAAAACAGTTTTATTTAAATGCCGTGAAATTACTGTGACACTAAGGTATCACCGCACAAATCGCACTTCAATTTACTTCACAGTATTGATAACTACATCTCCGTCAATGAAATCTTCTATTTTAACCGGACGATTTTTGATTGGCTCAATGCTATAACTTTCATTTTTATTAGAAATATGATTTATAGAATCAAAATATATACATTTTAAAAGTCAAGAATTGAGGAGCACTGTTTTTAAACCGGAAGTTCGTTCACAAAAAATTTACAATTCACATCCGCACATTCTGAGCTATTTTTCGTTAAACTGAGTAAAGGAAATTCGTATAAAAGTCCCATGCACTTTTATCTGCAAGCATAAGTGCTTGTATAAACATTTCAATCATAGAATGGAGGAATTAACATGAAAAACCGATTTATCGCACTTTTGACAACTGGTTTAATGCTCACATCTGCGGTAACACTACCGCCTGCAACAGCTGCTGCTGAGCCTGCAACAGACCCTGTCATAGGCATTCTCCCCGACTGGGTACCGCAAAATTTTGCCGAGGCAATGCAGTTCTACAATACTCACGGAAGGTCCTATGCAGCAGATAATGTTATATGTCTCGTAAGACCTATGATACAGTATAAGAAAAATGACTATCAACTTTCAATATCAGGCAGTATGACGTATATAAATACTCCTGCCAGCGGACAGGCAAAAATCTATGAACTTGAAATTCCTGAAAAGCCGGATAAATCCGATGAAGAAGCTGTAAAAGCTTATGAAGAGTATTGCGACAGCATAGGACTCTATTCACACGATTATGGTTTCTTTGAAACTTATGCAGGCTGCAAAACACAGAGTGCATTTGAAGTGGAATTGTTCCGTGTGTTTGACGGATTTGACCTTACTGTAACATGGTCAGAAAAGGAAGATGACCAATATAAGCCAACTGATAAATTCAGTTTT
>ODAI011394673.1_pt1 | contig 17482 bp, 13 predicted proteins | sample 1539321 | NCBI WGS metagenome assembly ODAI01 (sample SAMN02144231, study PRJEB22623) | gut metagenome | biome: sheep rumen | host: Ovis aries | place: New Zealand | reverse complement strand
CGGAAAAGGTTAAAATGACAGATAGAACAATAGAAGGTGATTTGGCTTAAATAAAGAAGATGAGTATTCTTTCTCGTGAAGGTGGTCGAAAAAGAAGGTATATGGGTTATAAAGGATTAGGTGCATGGCAAAATTGAGCTGTAACTCAATCCTTTTGACTTATAGCTTAATCTTACATATGTGATAGCAAGCCAAAATTCGTGTTGGCTTATTAAAAAAATGTCAATATTGGCAGTTTTTTAATGTAAAACTTGTGTGATAGAATAAAAAATGTTATCTTTGCATCGTAAAAAGTTGCCAATGCTGGCAAAAATTTAATACAAGCAATGGAGATAAAAAGAGACAGGTATCTAAAGCAGTTGATAGAAAGCCGTCAGAATGGCTTTATCAAAGTGGTAACAGGAATCCGCAGATGTGGCAAGTCGTATCTGCTGAACGTCTTGTTCTATCACTATTTATTAGATAATGGGGTGGCTGATGACCACATCATCCGCATTGACCTTGAAGACCGCATGAACAAAGAGCTGAGAAATCCAGACACGATGCTCCATTATGTTCATGACAAAATCAAGGACAAAGAACTGTATTACATCATTATTGATGAAGTGCAATTGATGGATGAGTTTGTTGATGTACTGAATAGTTTCCGGCATATTGATAATGCCGACACTTACGTAACAGGCAGCAACTCTCACTTCCTGTCATCAGATATTCCAACGGAGTTTCGTGGTCGAGGAGAGACCATCCATATAAATCCACTCTCATTCGCAGAGTTTTATTCTGCCAAAGGCGGTGACAAATTAGATGCATGGCGTGAATATTACACCTATGGTGGTCTGCCGCTCATCCAATCTTTTGAGACCGAAGAAAAAAAGATAAGCTATCTGAAGGACTTGTTTGAAACTGTATATCTCGCAGACATTATTGAGAGGCATAAAATCAAGAATGACAATGAACTGCGTGAGTTGGTGCTTATTTTGGCATCATCTATAGGTGCTCCATGCAATCCTACAAAATTATCGAATACTTTCAAGAGCGTTAAGAATGTGAGTATTGGCAGTCAGACGATTTCCAATTACCTCACCTTCCTGTCCGAATCGTTCCTGCTGAACAGAGCTATACGTTACGATATAAAAGGTAAGAAATACATCAACACGCTATCCAAATACTATTTCTCTGATATAGGTCTGAGAAATGCCATCTTAGATATGCGCCAACAAGAGGAAACGCACATCATGGAGAACATCATTTACAACGAACTGATCACACGCGGCTATAGCGTAGACGTTGGAATGGTGGAGATTAAGAAGCAGGACAAGAATGGCAAGTGGGTTCGTATCCAACTTGAAGTGGACTTTATTGCCAGCCTCGGCAGTAAGAAATATTATGTGCAGTCAGCCTTGTCCATCCCTGACAGGGAGAAAGAGATACAGGAATCTCGCCCACTTACAAACATTAATGATTCTTTCAAGAAGGTGATTATTGTGAAAGACCACATTATGCCTCGTCGAAACGAGGAGGGAATACTCACAATCGGTCTTTTCGACTTCTTACTCAAAGAGGACAGCTTGGATTTATAATCATTCTTGTATAGCGTATAAGTTATGGTAAAGCTTATGGTGTTCCATATTTGTACCAAGACTTTCGTAAATCGCTGATTTTCAGTATATGTTAGATTTGAGGAGGTGAAATAAGAGTCGATAAGAAACAAAGAGTAAATTATAAGAGAACCCGCATAAGCCAAATGTTTATGCGGGTTTCTATTTACATAGTTTTTTACAAGTGACAATGCCACTATTCGCAAATCACAATTAATTATCCAGCATTCATGACTCTTCAATCCTTAATCGTTGGGGGCGTTGATTTCTTGACAACGCGCTTGGTACTTCCGATAGCTTCCATGGGACATACGAGGCGGCAGAGGTGGCACCCCACACACTTGCTTCCCACGATACGAGGCCGTCGTGTGACGCTATCGAAGGCAATGGCCTGATGACCGCCATCCCGACACGACACATAGCAACGTCCACAGCCTATACACTTGTCAGCATCAATCTTGGGATAGACTATCGTCTCACGATCGAGCTGCGATGGTGGCACAAAGTTGGGAAGTTCTTCCCCGACGATTTCTTCAAGATGGCTGACACCCCGTTGGCTGAGATAATGCTGAAGTCCCAGTACGAGGTCGTCGATGATGCGGTAGCCATATTGCATAACCGCCGTACATACCTGCACATTACGGCAACCCAGCTGGATGAAATCAAGAGCATCGCGCCACGTCTCAATTCCACCTATTCCGCTGAAGTGTACCGGGTGTATCTTGTTCATGATATGATGTGAAGTCATCTCTAGGATAAACCGCAATGCAATAGGTTTCACAGCCTTACCGCTATAGCCGGATACCGTCTTCTTATTGCTAATCTCAGACGAGGGCGTCATCGTGATACTCTTGATGGTATTGATGGCAGAGATGGCATCTGCACCAGCAAAGTAGGCTCCGATGGCAGGTTCTTGCATGTTGGTGATGTTAGGTGTCATCTTGGGAATAACAGGTATGTTGACCGCCCGTTTCACGTATGTGGTATAGAAGGTGACGAGTTCGAGGTCTTGTCCTACGTCACTCCCCATGCCGGCAAGCCTCATCTGCGGACAAGAGAAGTTCAGCTCTACGGCATCACATCCTGCCTCCTCAGCCATCCTTGCCAGTTCAATCCATTCCTCCTCATACTGTCCCATGACGGAAGCCACTACACCTTTCGATGGATAGTCTCTCTTCAGCCTGCGGAGTATGTCGAAATCCTTGTCATAAGGGTTTTCCGACAGTTGTTCCATATTGCGGAACCCCTCTATCGACATACCTGATTTCACTGCATCGAAGCGTGGTGACACCTCACGAATCTCTTGTTTGCAAATGGTCTTATAGAACACCCCACCCCATCCCATTTCAAACGCCCGTGCCACCATCTCATAGTTGGTACACACAGCCGACGAAGCGAGAAAGAAGGGATTCTCACAACTCATTCCACAAAAGTCGATGGCGAGGTCTGGGCAAGAACGGGCATCATTCTGACAGGCTGGCAGGCTCTTCACTATCTCGCTGATGCGGATAGGCCTGTCATAGTGGATGCAGGCTGCCTCGGCAGCCAACAAATCGGCATCATCACATCCTGCCACCCATTGTCCTGCCAATTCTTTATTGCCGAACCGAATGGCACGTATGGCTCGTGCCGGGTCACCACCCTTACAAGCCTTGCTACAAGGCGCATCCATGCACAACAGACATCGCGATGCCTCTTCCATTACTTTCATTTTCCGCGTTCTTCTCTCTTCCATAGTGATTATACATTAAGCGTTAGTAGCAATAACATCATTCTAATAGTATTTTTATGGGGCAAAGATAAGCAATTTATGTCATTTATTTCCCTGTTTTTCACTAAATTTGCAGCAAAAAGTTGAGGGAGAGAGGAAGCTCTCCCCATCCCTCCCATTAGGGAGGATGTTTCAGGCGCATACCATTTGAAAAGAATATGATGACAACGGCAAAGGAGATCATAGCGTATATGGAGTCGCTACGCAACGAAAGGCAGCGACAGGTGTTGATGGGATTCTTCAAAACGGGACCGGGCGAGTATGGAGAAGGCGACGAGTTCTTAGGGCTGAAAGTGCCACAGACACGAACTGTTGTCAAGTCTGCCAAGAACATTCTGCTGACCGAAGTGCCGGAGTTGCTGACGTCAAGATGGCACGAAGTACGACTCTGCGGACTGCTCATCCTTGTTGCCCAGTTTGAAAAGCAGGCTACCAAGCGGCTTGAGCATGACCACGAAGCCATGAGAAAGCGCGACGAGTTGCTGTCCACCTACCTGAAATATGCTGAGCAAGCCAACAACTGGGACTTGGTAGACCTCTCGGCACCCAAGATTCTGGGTCATTGGCTGTTGTTGCCCACCACCCTTGGCGACGGAACCGACGACTATAAGCGACAGGTGATTGACCAACTGGCACAGAGCAACAACCTCTGGCGACAACGCATGAGCATCGTCTGCACCTGGAAGACCTCCCAGCAAGGTGACCCGTCATGGTGTCTGCGCTATGCCGAGATACTTCTGCACCATCCCCACGACCTGATGCACAAAGCCGTTGGCTGGATGTTGCGCGAAATGGGCAAGCGCGTGTCAATGGACCTCTTGCGCGAGTTTCTCCGCCAGCATGTTCATGAGATGCCGCGCACCACACTCCGATACGCCATCGAGAAAATGTCTGATGCGGAGCGCAAGCATTGGATGTCACTTCCCCATACATAAGGCCTCCCCGTACCATCACACTTACAGGAATAACACCGAAGAATTCATAAAATATCGCAGGCGATATATCGTTAATCAGAGCGAGGCAAGGCAATGGAAGAAGTGGCCTACTCCACCATTCCCGCCGGCATGAGCAAGACACTGTCGGCATGTCCGCTTGGCATAGAGGACTATGGCATCCTTGCACGCCAACTCGACACCCTGATTGCTTCGCTCAAGAACAACTAGCAGCCCTCATTTTTTAAAGTTTTGCATACATAGCTTACACTCTACCATAACATTTTCGTTATCAACATCTTGTAAGATGTAGGCAAGGTGTAGGCAATGTATGCATAAATGAAACAAAATAAATTATTTGTGCTTGCTAATCCGCCATAAGACAAATTCCCAGCAAAGCTTAATGGTAAAAGTCAGCCATACAGGAATGACAAAAAACAGCCCTAAAAAACATAATCATCCCGATTTCTTTGTCTAATGAACATTTTTTACTAACTTTACGCCCAAACTCTAAATCTGCGTGACAAAAGAAATGGATATACAAGAAATACAACAAAGAAGTTCCTTCATGAGTGACAAGCAATTTCCAATATTGCATTCACTTGTTAAGGGTTACATAGCTGAAATCAGGCAACTGCCTGTCATTGTTGATGCTGATGTTGCTGCCTTATACGGGGTGGAAACCAAGAGGGTTAATGAAGCTGTAAAGAACAATCCCGACAAGTTCCCTGATGATTATATGTTTGTTTTGACAACAGACGAGTTAAAGGATTTGCGGTCGAAAATTTCGACCACAAATCTATCTGCAAAGAGCCGCACACTACCTAAGGTATTTACGGAGAAAGGCTTGTATATGCTTGCAACTATTCTAAAGAGCCAAAGGGCAACAGCTGTCACGTTTGCCATCATCGAGACATTTGCAAAAGTACATGAATTAAAACGTGAACTCGTAGAACTTCACAAAGAGCCAGATGTTCACAAGCAAAAGGATAAGATGCGGCATTTCGGTGAAGTCCTTTCAGATATTGTGATGCCTGATTTAGAGACCTCAGAGATAGAATCCACATTGGAATTGAATTTCCTAATTGGGAAGATAAAGCATACTGTTAAACGAGTTAAGAAAAACAAAGATGGCAAATGATTATGTTCATATAACAGATGATAAAGGACGTGTTTGGAGAAAATACTTACCTTCTAATACTGCAATAAAGAAGAACAAGAAGGCAGTAATAGATGAATATAACAATGGGAATTATGAGAAGGTTATGAAGCTGGAACTCCCTGTTAGGACATGTATTGCAGTTTTGAATGGATTATATGAAAAGAGAGTCCGTGTAAGAAGATTCTATAAAGATTTGGGACCGGTGTATGGTGAGGATTATGCCTTTTCTCTTTCGGATTTGTTTGTTGATGATTCAGGAAAGCGACCTCGTTATAAATTCTTTACAGACAAAGGTGACAAGAAAGAAATCAAATGTTTATGCCTTGCTTCGGTAATCATTTGCATCCTTAGCAAAGCCTTAGCAGATAAAAGGATAAAACAAGGGTACTATAATATGGTGCTAAAGAAGTATAACAAGTATGATTTTTATCATTTGTCACCTGAAAAAAAGGAAAAGGAAAAAGAGAAAAGGAAACGAGAACAAGCAAGAAAGGAATGGGAAATGCGCCCACAAATAATCTATACACCTATGGGCAATGGTAAAAGAAGACGATGACATTCCTCTCCGGCGGATTTGCAATCCGGCGGATTCTAATATAAGTATTTGCAATGCGACTCGAAAAGACAAGCGGACTACAAGTCCAAATATTCAATGCCGTCGGATTTATTGAGAAGTTTTACCAAATGGTGTACACCGAAACCGGTATTTCTCAATTTGACGGCTTACCACTGTTCACCTGTTCACTTTTCAACTTAACAAACTGAAATACACTCATTTATCTACGAACAATCCCTTCCTCACGCAACGGTGGGGAAGGGATTGTTGACTAAAATCGTTTTTATTTCACGACAAACTTTCTGCCGTTTTGGATGACGATGCCTTTGTATCCCTTGCCGACACGCTGGCCTGCGAGGTTATACATCGGAGCATTCGGGTCGGTCGGCTTCACTTCGCTGCTGACGCTGACGATACCGGTCGTGATATTCGGGTCTACAGCCAATACCTCGTCGAGGAAGAAACGGCCGTTAGCAGCCGAGAAGGTGACGGAGACGTTGCCGGTACCCTTGATGGTTACCTCAAAGTTGGTCCAACTGCCCTTCGTCATCGTTACCGAAGCAGGGCTGATAGTGAAGCCAGCCGGCACGGAGAGGTTCAGCGTAGTTCCGTCATTTTTGGCATTCCATGCGCCAGCCTTGAAGGTAAGCGTTGTCGTTCCGTTCACGGCAAATGCCGGCGTGGAAGCTATACCAGCCTTTGATGATGTTCCAAACTTGGCACACTGGTCGCCAGCATACATGCCATTGGCAGCCAGCCAACCAGTCATGTCGGTAGGCACCTTCGTCGAGGAGGCTATGCTGCCGCTCCAGGCGCCATCGTTGCCTCCCGTTCCGTTACAGTCGTTGAACGACTCATAGAAGAGCGCATTGTCTGGAACCACCGAGCCGGAACCATAGTCGGTGTTGTCGCCTTCCGTTCCGCTTCCTGTGTTGTCGGGAGCGAAGTTGAACGCCATCGTCCCGTCGTTGTTCTGCTTGATGTTGGTGATGCTGACATTCATCAGCTTGCGTCCGTCGGAGTTGGCATTATAAGTGAAGGCACGCGGTGTCGAGGTGTTGGTCAGCTCGTCGTTGTCTGGTTGCGGATAGACGTCGCCCTCCATGTCTATTGTCAGCTGGTCCAACAGGTCATAATACTGTTCTGCCAAGGTGATATAAGCATCTTCGTCGATGGTCTTGCCGGCAGCCATGTTTTCCTCCATCTTATTCAGCTTTTCCATAATTGCATCCATCTCTGAAGAGATGGGAGCCATGTAGTCTTTGCCGTCAGCATGGAAGATGGTACACCGCTGATGGTCGTTGAGCGTGTAGGACGGATCGTCGTTATTGGTGTTGACATGGTTTTCCGCCCATATTGCCTCGTCGAAGTCGACGTGCAGTATCAGCATACCGGCAGCAGGCAAGGCTGCGTCCCATCCCGTCAGCTGTCTGTTTTCTATGAGGTAGTATTCAGACTCCTTCTTCTTGTTGGTAATGACGTATACGTCATCGGCTTCGTCCAGTGCCTTCATGCCTGTGACAGCCTTCGCGGTGGTCAGCTCCTGAGGTGTCAGCCATCCGATGTACATGCGTTCAAAGCTGGTATAGCCGGCAGGAACAAATCCGCCACCGTTGTTCGATCCGTAGTCCATCAGCGACCAGTCCTGCATACCGTAGTTACCTTCGTATTGCGTATCATACATGTCGGGCAGACCCAGACAGTGGGAGAACTCGTGGCAGATGGTGCCGATGCCTGTCAGCGCATAGCCTGAAACGTTACCGTCATCGTCATAGGTCGCATCCACCTCGTTGGCACAGGCGTAGGTGTTGACATACAGGTCGGTTCCCACCTCCACCCTGTCGCCCGCAGCCTCCAGCACCCACTCGTGCGGCCATACGGTATCTTCCTCACCGGTAGAAGCCTCACCCTCTCCGGCATAGATAATCATGACTTGATCTACCTCGCCGTCACCGTCCCAGTCGTACTTCGACCAGTCGCTGATGCTGTTCTTAGCCAGGTTTACCGCCTCGACAATCATTTTCTCTGGATAAAGGTCATTACCCTGCACGTCATTCCCTCCATAGTATGACATATTCTTGCTGACGGTAACAGGACCTACGACATCGAAAGTCAGGTTGAATACTCCCCTCGACTGAGCCTTGAAGTAGTCTGAGACTGAGCCGCTGAAGCCGTTGGCACTATAGCCGCTGGTGTTGGCAATGTTGTTGTAGAGCGCCTGGTTGTGCCCCGACTGGAACTTCACGTCCTTGAAGTTGACCAGGATAATCAGTCCCTTCTTGTCGCCGACGTATGGCGAAGAGCCTTCAGTCACAACGTTGCCACCCTCCTGGCGGGCAGCGGTCGGCAGTGCTGCCTTCAGCCGTTTGATTCTCTTCACACGACGGTTTTGAGCCTTGTGGCGCTTCTTGGAAGCCGCCTGACGCATGACGTCTGTCTGCGCCACATAGCCGTCACTGGTCTTGACGTAGCGTTTGCCGTCGAGTCCCAGCCAACAATGGCCCCATTCGTCACCCGACAGTCGGGCTCTCACTTCTTTTCCATCACTGAGTTTCAGTGTTTTCCATGTGTTTTTCTTGGCAGGAATTGCCATCACTCCCATTGTTATCACCAACAATGATAACGTGAGCAATACTTTCTTCATACAATTCTTTTTTTAGGTTTTTTATTTCCGTGAAATGATTCGTGCTGCAAAGGTAATGCTTTTTTTCAGAATTAAAAAGTTAAAAGTACAGAGATTATAAGTCAACTTCCAACTTTTTTGTACCTTTGTCGGCAAATGACAGACTTAAAAAGCGAATTACTAAAACGCATTCTCATTCTCGACGGGGCGATGGGCACTTACATCCAGTCATTCGGACTCCCCACGACAGCCTATCATGCAGGGCGCTTCGCCAACTGGAAAGTGTCGTTGACAGGTAACAACGACGTGCTGAACATCACCTCGCCAGAGACCATCGAAGAGATACACCGACGCTATATTGCCGCCGGTGCAGACATCATCACGACCAACACGTTCTCTGCCAACCGCATCTCCCAACAGGAATATCACTGTGAGGACCTGGCTGCTGAGATGGCACTCGCCGGTGCACGGATAGCCCGCCGCATGGCAGACCAGTGTCAGGACCGCCACATCTGGGTGGCAGGCTCTATGGGTCCCACTTCCAAGTCGCTGACGTTGGCATCCGACATGAACCGTCCTGCCTACCGGCAGGTGTCGTTCGACGAGATGGCGGAAGCCTACTACGAACAGGCCGGCGCCTTGCTTCGCGGCGGCTGCGACCTGCTTCTGTTGGAGACCTGTTTCGATGCGCTCAACACCAAGGCGGCATTGTACGCTATCGGTAAGCTGAGAGACGAGCGGCAAGAGGCAGGCGAAAGGCGTTTTGAGGTGATGGTGTCCGCAACCATCAACGACCATAGCGGCCGAATGCTGACAGGGCAGACGTTAGAAGCGTTCTATGTCAGCATCTCTCACTATCCTATCCTGTCGTTCGGGTTGAACTGTTCGTTTGGCGTTACCGAACTGCGGCCCTTCGTAGAACGTTTGTCGCAAACTATTCCCACCTTCATCAGCCTGCATCCTAATGCCGGTCTGCCCAACGAGATGGGCGAATACGACGAACTGCCCACCTTCACCGCCAGCCATCTGCGTGAGATGGCAGAGGCTGGGCTGCTGAACATCGCCGGTGGCTGTTGTGGCACCACCGACCAGCATATCCGTTCCATTGCTGCTGCTCTCAAGGGATTGAAGCCTCATATACCTGTCGTTGCCGACCAACATCTGCATGTTTCCGGGCTTGAACCATTGGAAATATGTGGAAATGAAGAATGTAGAATGAAGAATGAAGAATCTTCATCGACAGAAGAAGCAGAAGAAGCAGAACGTGATTCTTCATTCTTCATTCATCATTCTTCATTTATAAACGTCGGTGAACGCACGAATGTTGCCGGCTCACGCAAGTTTGCACGCCTCATCGCTGAAAAGAAATACGACGAGGCGGCTCAGGTGGCGCGCCAGCAGATAGAAGGTGGTGCTGCTGTCATCGACATCAACATGGACGATGCCATGCTGGACAGCCGCCAGGAGATGCAGACCTTTCTCCGATATATCTCTAACGACCCCGCCATAGCCACGGCGGTGCTCATGATAGACTCGTCAGACTGGCAGACGGTGGTGGAAGGGCTGAAGAACACGCCGGGAAAGTGCATCGTCAACTCCATCAGCCTGAAGGAGGGCGAGGCTTCTTTCATCGGGAAGGCACGCGAACTGCGGCGGCTGGGTGCTGCCGTCGTCGTGATGGCGTTCGACGAAGAGGGACAGGCGACCACTTACTCTCGCAAGATTTCCATTGCTGAACGGGCTTACCGGCTGCTGACCGCCATAGGATTTCCACCGCAAGACATCATCTTCGACGTTAACATCCTGTCGGTGGGAACGGGTATCAGCGAACATGCTGCCTACGGCATCGACTTCATTCGTGCCGTAGAGTGGATCAAGAAGCACCTGCCACTGGCAAAGACTAGCGGTGGCGTCAGCAACCTGTCGTTTGCCTTCCGCGGCAACAACGCGGTCAGGGAAGCCATGCACTCCGCTTTCCTGTACCATGCCATCCGCTCCGGACTCGACATGGCCATCGTCAACCCGTCGATGTTGCAGGTCTATGACGACATCGACCCGCAACTGTTGGAGGCTGTCGAAGACGTCATACTGAACCGGCGAGCTGATGCCACGGAACGGCTGATAAACATAGCCACAAAAAGACTCAACGGCCTCACCCCCAACAGCCTCACCCCCAGCCCCTCTCCAAAAAGCCTCACCCCCATCCCCTCTCCGAGGGGAGAGGGGAGTGGTCAGTCTTCACAATTGAATACCCAAGGGGCAAACCTATCTACTCCCCTCTCCCCTCGGAGAGGGGATGGGGGTGAGGCTGCTATCGAGGAACGGTTGCGACATGCCATCACCAAGGGCATCAGCGACCATCTCGGAACTGACGTCATAGAGGCGCTCCATGCCTACGGCGACAGTCCCGTTGCCGTCATCGAGCAGCCGCTGATGCAGGCGATGGAGCATGTTGGCAAGCTCTTCGGCGAAGGAAAGATGTTCCTGCCGCAGGTGGTCAAGTCTGCCAAGGTTATGCGCGATGCGGTGGAGATACTGCAACCATACTTGGAAGAGAACAGGAGAGCAGGTGAAAAGGAGAACGGAACAGCTCCCGCTCCCTCGTCCAAGCCCGTCGTCCTCCTGGCTACTGCCAACGGAGATGTGCACGACATCGGAAAGAACATCGTAGGCATGGTGCTGGCTTGCAACAATTTCGAGGTTCACGACCTCGGCGTGATGGTACCCAATGAGGTCATCCTGGAGAAAGCAAAGGAACTGAACCCGGTCTTGGTGGGTGTCAGCGGACTCATCACACCGTCGCTCAAGGAGATGGAACGGCTCTGCATGCTTTTCCAACAGCACCAGATGCGGATACCTGTCTGTGTCGGAGGTGCGACGACCTCTGCCATACATACCGCCGTGAAGCTGGCACCTCTCTACGACTATGGTGTCTTCTACGGCGGTGATGCATCCTATACCTCCGTCATTGCCAAGAAGTTGCAGATGAATCCCGCCGAGACGCTGCAGCAGATCAAAGCCGAACAGCAACGCATCCGTGAGGCTTACGGCAACCGCCAGCATGAACTCATCAGCTACGACGAAGCCAACAGGCTGGCACCAAGGCTGCCTTACGATGACAGCTACCCCACACTCAGCCAGTTGCAACATTTCGAACAGCTGCAACCCAGCATTGCCGACGTGGAAGACCTGATAGACTGGCGCATGTTCCTGCGTTTCTGGGGTTTCCGTGGGGAGTCGCTGCCGCAGTTGCTGGTCAACCCCGAAGCCAGGAAAACGCTGCAAGAAGGACAGGAACTGTTGCAGCGAGTCAAGCATGAGCAGTTGCTGACCCTGAAGACGTTGCTCCGCTTTGAACCGGTACGCAGAAGAGGCAACGACATTGTCTTTCCGGATGGGGGCGTCATGCCGATGATGCGCAACCAGCAGAAAGGCGGTCGCCACCTGTGTCTTGCCGACTTCTTCGATGAAGCAGAAGAGCGGCCGATGGGACTGTTCTGCGTGACGAGCGGGAAGTCCTCCCCGACCATCCATGAAGGGAAGCCCTCCCCAACCCTCCCTAAAGGGAGGGGGGCTTTCGAGAAGAAAGAGAATGAGGGGGATGGGCTGATGGAGCATGCCCTTAGTGCACGGCTGGTAGAGGCCGCTGCCGAGTGGTTGCAACAACACATCTACGGCAGCTATAAGTCCATCCGTCCTGCCTTCGGCTACCCTGTCTGCCCCGACCATGCGCTGAAACGCATCCTCTTTGACCGCATACCTGCAGAAGAACAACTTGGCATCACCCTCACCGACCACTACTCTATCCATCCTTCGACAACGGTCTGCGGTCTCTTCATCGCACACCCCGAAGCCTGCTACTTCACCGTCGGACGTATAGACAAGGAACAAGAAGAAGACTATATGAGGAGAAAAATGCCCTAAAGCCCTCCCCGACCCTCCCTAAAGGGATGGAGCGCTAACGGTCAGCTTCCCTAACGAGTAATCACCCAAACGACCAAATATGAAAGTAATAGATATTATCAATAGCCGGAAGGCACCCTTTGCCTCGTTCGAGTTGGTGCCGCCACTGAAGGGCAGCGATGTCACGAAGTTGTATGACAGCATAGAGCCGCTGATGGCATTCCGCCCGCCCTTCATCAACATCACATGTCACCGCGACGAGGTGGAGTACACCCCCAACGAAGACGGTACCTACACCAAGCTGACACTCGCCAAGCGACCGAGCACGCTGGCTATCGTTGCCGCCATTATGCGCCGCTACGACGTGGAACTGGTGCCACACGTCATCTGTGGCGGTGCCTCGCGGTCGAAGGTGGAGAGCGAACTGCTCGACCTCCACTTTCTGGGCATCCGCAACGTCATGGCGTTGCGCGGCGATGCCATCCCCGGTCAGCGTTTCTTCATCCCTGAAGCCGACGGGTTCTCACATTCCACCGAGCTGGTGGGCATGGTCTCCAACCTGAACCGCGGTACCTACCTCGACCCGACGGTGAAGAACGGACTGGCTACCGACTTTTGTGTAGGCGTGGCTGCCTACCCGGAGAAGCACTTCGAGGCTGCCAACCTCCATGCCGACATCCTGTACCTGAAGCAGAAGGTGGATGCCGGAGCTGCATATATCGTTACCCAGATGTTCTATGACAACGACCACTTCTATCGCTTCCGCGACCTATGCCGGCAGGAGGGTATCACCGTCCCCATCATTCCTGGCTTGAAACCCATCTCCAACAGCCGGCAGGTAGAGCTGCTGCCACGCTCCTTCCACATCGACATCCCGCAGCAGCTGGTCAGCCTGCTGCAACAGACGACCAACAACGCCGAAGCCTATCAGGTGGGCATTGACTGGTGCATACGGCAAAGCCGTGACCTCATCAGCCACGGCGTACCTGCCATCCACTACTATACGATGGCAAAACCCGATAATGTCGTACAGATTGTCAGCGAGGTCTTCAAGTGACGTTCTTGGCAGATACTGCCTGCATCGCCCGTACCTACTTGCCCAGGAACTTGGTGTCGATATACTTGTTCAAGGCTTCGCGGTAGAGGTCGCCAATGGGCAGGTAGGTGTCTGCATCCATGATGACGCGGTTCTTGTTGATTTCCTGTATCTTCTTCAGGTTGATGATGTAGCTGCGGTGGATGCGCATGAACGACGATGCGGGTAGCCGTTCCTCCATCTTCTTCATCGACAAGAGCACGACGAGCGGCTTGGGCTGACTCTCCAAGTGAATCTTCAGGTATTCGCTCATGCCCTCGATGTAGCGGATGTCGGTGGTGCTGATGCGCACCACCTTGTGTTCGGTCTTCAGGAACATGGCATCGTCGGCGTCTACCGCCGACACCTCGCTCTGGTGGGCGGCATCGTAGCGTGCCTTCAGCTTCTGGCAGGCACGCTGGAACTCGTCCATGCCAAACGGCTTCAGCAGGTAGTCGACGGCATCCACCTTGAAGCCCTCCACGGCATAGTCGCTGTAGGCTGTGGTGAAGACCACCAGGGGCGGCACCGCTAACGAGCGTACGAAGTCCATGCCGTTGAGGTCGGGCATGTTGATGTCGATGAAGATGGCATCGACGATGTCGTTCTGCATGATGCTCCTGGCATCCAATGCGCTCTGGCACTCGCCAATCAGTTCCAGGAAGGGTATCTTCTTGATGTAAGCTGCCAGCTGTTGCAGTGCCAGCGGCTCGTCGTCGGTAGCCAGTACTCTGGTCATGGTTGTTCCTCTTTTTTTTGTTCTACGTTCATCAGCGGCACCCGAAGCGTCACCTCGTAGGTGTCCTCGCCGTCGTGGATATCTAAAGTAAAGTTATTCTCATATATCAGTTCCAATCGTTGTTTCACATTGGCCAGACCCACGCCGCCCTTGTGCCCGTCGGCCGGGGTGCTGCCCGTTTCCATCTTCCTCACCTTGCTGTTGCGGCAGTCGAAGCGCAGCCGCTGACCCTCGCAGCCCATCTTGATGTGTATGAAGCTCTTGCGGCTGTAGCTGATGCCGTGCTTGAAGGCGTTCTCCACGAACGTGATGAGGAGCAGCGGCGGGATGCCTGCATCGGGGAGAGGCTGCTCCACGTCGACGCTGATCTCCACCTCGTCGGCGCAGCGTATGCGCATCAGCTTGATATAGTTGTCGAGGAAGTTCACCTCCCGCTGCAGCGGTATCAGACTGCGGTCGCCCTCATAGAGCACGTGACGCATGATCTTCGACAGGATGAGGATCGTCTCCTGCGCCTTCGCAGGGTCGATGTCCACCAGGGCGTGGATGTTGTTCAGCGTGTTCATGAAGAAGTGGGGGTTGATCTGGTATTTCAGGTAGGCCAACTGCTGCTCCAGACTCTTCCGCTCCAGCTCCTCCATCTTCTTGTGGTCCTGCTCGGACTTGAAGTAGTATTTCACGCCGAGGTTCATGCCCAAGATGAGGAAGAAGACGATGACGGAGAACGTGCGCTCCATCGGGATCATCGGTGGCGGACCGTCGGGGTGGGGCGGTCCGCCGCGCCTGTCGCCCCATCCCTGCTGTGGTGGCGGCGCATCGTGATCGCTGTGGAAGGCGGGGCCGTCGTGATCGCCGCGGAAAGCGGGAGCGTCGTGTTCGTCGCCGTGGAACGGCTTCCCCTCAGGGCGCTGGCACTGCCAGAGCACGAAGACGCTCAGCAGCACGGCCACCGAGAGTGCGTAGGGCAGGCGGCGGTGGCGGTAGATGAGCATCGGGGCGATGAGGAAGTTGTGCACTACGAAGACAGCCAGGAAGACGGTCGTCAGCTGCCATGCTCCCAGCACCTCGCCCCACGGGAAGCCATCCTGGTGCTCACCCGAAAGAGCGTGAACATAGATGGCGATGACGGGTGCGACGAACATCATCGCCCACAGTGCCAGGTAGACGATGTTCTCTTTCAAGTCAGTTCTTTTCAGTGTCATGCCCTTTGTCGATTAGCGGTTTTCTACTTAGGTTGATCGTCGTGGCGTTCGCCGCCACTGAATCTCCGTTGCAAAGGTATATATATCATCAGGCGTAGCCAAAAATGTTCAGCGAACGCCGTGTTTTTTTAAGTTGACAGGGGAAAGTAGTCAGGTGATAGTTGATAATTGATAGTTGATAGTTGACATTTGATACTTTTGTCCTTCTGTTATTCTGTCCTTAAAAGTTATTCTGTTAAGAGAAAAAAAAACGGGTGGGGCATCGCTGCCGCACCCGTTCTTTCATTTAACCTCTCATTTGAGGGAAACATTATAATTGTCTAAACTAAACTCTTTATTTTTTGTTTAGAGATCCTCCCAGATTTCGCCGAACTTTGCGTCGACGTCGCTGCCGTCGGACGTAGTATCAGTATCCAAATCCATAAGGAGTGAACCTGCGAGGATGAGCTGCTCGGTGATGATAGCCTTCACCTTGATGCTCGGGGTGATATATTCTTTCTTCATAGCTTTTACGATTTTAATTGTTGTTGACTCAGGAAACTTATTTCACTACGAACTTCTTGCCGTCCTTCACGTACACGCCCTTGGTGGGGTTGTCAACGCGGACACCGTTGAGGTTGTAGATAGCACCGTCGAACTGCTCCTTCTCAACGTTCTGGATAGCGGTAGCGTCGCCGTCGAAGTCGAACTCGAGGACGTCGAAGGCCTTAGCGCTGGCGCTGGCGGTGAGGTAAGCCTTGCCTGCGGGAAGCGTAGCAGACTCTGCAGCCTTCACGAACTTACCACCAACGAGGAAGAACTGTGAGCCGTCGCCAGCAATCTTGGTCGCAGCGGTAACGCCTTTCAGCAGGTTTGCATCGGGAGCGGTAGCAGAACCAGTGGGAATCTCGTAGGTTGTTCCGGCATCACCCTTCAGGATAACACCTGTGTTAGCGGGAGCGTTCTCAACCTCTGTCAGCGTAGCCTTGCCACCCTCTGCCTTAGAAACGACGTAAGCGGTCAGACCCTCAACATCAGAGAAGTCCAGATCGGTGGTCGAGCAGATTGAGGTGTAGCCGCTGGCTGCCATCGTAGCGGTAAAGTTCTTTTTTACAGTAACTTCGGCGTCTGTAAGTGTGAGTTCACCATATTCTCCTGACATGTCGAAGAGAGGCTTACCGCCCTCATCAAGGAAGTCAGATAAGTCAAGAATGTCAATCTTTCCGTTAACTTCCTCTTCGCCAGTGCACTGAACATCAACAGAGAAGAACCAGTCACCTTCGTCTGTCAATGTTTTACCTAAGAATATCTGAGCACCGTCAGCCATCAACATATACTGCCCACCATCTTCGTCAGGACGAGTAGGTTCGTAACCACACTCGTAGTTTTTAAAGAATGCAGCTTTTGGGTTGATAGTGATGTTATCCTTCACATCTTTAGCCGTACCTTCTGTAACACCTACCAATGTAACACTCTTTGGAAGATTGAAGTTGACATCTAATCCTTGAATGCCTTCGGTAGCATTCTTAACATAGAACTTTACTGTTACTACTTGTCCCGGGCCAATCGTAAACGGCTCAGTGTACACTTCCATTGAATTTGCAGTGCTAACACCAAAGAGTGAAAGCAAGGCAACGCAAATTAAAGATAAGAAATTTTTCTTCATGATTTTTATTTATTAGTTATTATTTTTTCCTTTGTCCAGCAGAAATCATCTTGCGAAGTTTCGTGACATCAGCTGTCGACTTCTTATTGTCTCCGTTCACATCAATCGAATTCAAATTAACTTTTCCTGTAACTGATGACGGGCTGGAAATATACTTCGACAATCTTGTGGCATCTGCTGTTGAGAATTTACCGTCTTCATTTACATCGCCGAAAGCATAGGTGTCGCCATTGGTATAAAGTCTTTTGAATTGTTGCCATCCAGCAGCAATAGCAT
>ODAI014342770.1_pt1 | contig 17484 bp, 32 predicted proteins | sample 1539321 | NCBI WGS metagenome assembly ODAI01 (sample SAMN02144231, study PRJEB22623) | gut metagenome | biome: sheep rumen | host: Ovis aries | place: New Zealand | reverse complement strand
TGCTCTTCCGATCTCGGTTTCAATTGATGGCGAATCACCTAAGCTTAAGGAAGCAATTATAGCTGAAAACGGAGAATCCAATTTAAGCATGATTGAAAAGATTCTTGTAGCTATCGATTGGCAAATGCATATAGCTGGAGACGGAACTATTCTATTATCTCCAACTAATAATGATTCAGTCATGATTATTGGAACAAATTACGACGTTGTTGAGCCAGAGATATCAGTCGAGCAGGATTGGTATTCATGCCCAAATGTATTTCGAGCAGTATCAGGCGGATTATCGGCCGTTGCTAGAGATGACTCGGAGACAAGCAAGCTTTCTACAGTTAATAGAGGTAGAGAAATTTGGGCTGAAGAGACTAATTGCTCTTTAAACGAGGGCGAAACGATTTCGCAATATGCTATGCGGAGATTAAAAGAACTTCAGACGTACGGAATGACCGTTTCATATAGTAGACGATACATTCCTGATATTTATCCTAAAGACATAATTACGATGAATTATCCTACTATAGACGAATTGTCTATGGAGGATTTTATTATAATGAAACAGACGATAACTCTGGATAAGGGAGTTCGAGTGTCTGAAACGATTTCAAAATAGAAGTAAAAGGAGTCGCATATGCCTAATATTGATAATCTTGTATCGGAATTGTCAAAAGCTTTTAAGACATCTGATGAAAAGAAGACTTCGGCTTATGATACACCTGCTACAGTACGACGCGTAGAGGACGGTGTGGCATGGGTACATATCCCAGGTGGAGTGGATGAGACTCCTGTGAAGTTGACTGTTAATGCGGTTGAGGGCGACGAGGTTCAAGTCCGTGTAGGCGGCGGTAGAGCATGGATCGTAGGTAATGCGACATCTCCACCAACTGACGATTCAACCGCTTTATATGTTGATAGACGGGTAAATAAGGTCGTCGAGAATATTACTGAGGTAAATACTCACGTTGAAAACCTCGAAGCTGATAATGCCAATATTAAGATACTGGTAGCAGAAAAGGCATCTATTAATGACCTAGAAGCTTCTAATGCTCGGATCGGGAATTTGGAGTCGGATCATGTAAGTACGACGGATCTCCAGGCAGTCAATGGCGAGATAACAAATCTTAAAGCTAAAGACGTAACTATTGAAGGTAATTTAACGGCCGCTACGGGTCGTATCGGTGTGGTTGAAGCAGACACGGCGAAAATTCACGATTTAACAGCCGACGAGATTCATGCTGGAATTACTTATACGAACGATCTTATTGCTGGGAACGTTACAGCAGAAAATGTAGTGTCTGACCACTCAACAATTGGAAACCTAGACGCTAACTATGCGAAGATTAATGCTACTAATATTGATTCGGCAGCGATTCGTAATACATGGGTAGATAAAATAATGGTCCAGAGTGGGCTTCTTGCCTATGCTTCACAAATATATACGCTGGATGCTATCCAGGTAAATGCGGCAAATATCACAGCTGGAACGCTCGATGTAAATCGGTTAATTGTCACTGTGGATGATCAAAAATATCTCGTTAACATTGATCCGACTACAGGGGACCCATCTTATCAGAAACTCGATGGTAATATCGTTGAGCCAAGAACTATAACCGCAGATAAAATTTTAGCTGGCGCTATTACCACTAATGAAATTACAACTAATAATTTACAAGGTACTAATGGTTGGATAAATCTTCACGATGGTACATTCTTCTATGGCGATGGAGCAAGTTTCGCATCGGCAACTAATGCCATATCTTGGAATGGCTCGAAGCTTCAGATAAAAGCTGATGAATTCTTGTTATCAAGCGGTAAGACGATACAAGAAGAAATAGAGGCTGTCGAGAATTGGTTTTATTCGGTCCCGCCAACGACATCGAATGAACCTGCGGTGAACTGGACCACTACTAAGCTGAAAGAGCAGCATTTGAGGGATATCTACTTCGATACAACATCTGGTAAATCTTACAGATGGTCGAAAGACGGAACTACATATTCATGGGTAGAAATAAGCGATGTACAATTATCTGCATTAGCGAAAGATTTGCATGATAACTATCCGCCACGAAGTGAGTTCACCATCGCGCCGAATCAGATAAATGCAGAAGTAAGTAAAAAGGTCGGTAATGATGAGATAATCGCCAAGATTAATGCATCTGTCGAGGAAGAAGGCGGTAGTGCCGTACTAATAAATGCTAATAAAGTAAATATTGAAGGCGCTGCGATCTTTACGGGATCGGGAAGATTAAGTACTACTAGTCTTAATAATGCATATGATGCTAAAGGGGCGGCTGAAAAACTAGATACTGGTCTTGGTATTAAATGGAATACTGATAAATTTACCGGTGTGTGGAATGCCGGTGAAGCCTATTTCTGCCATTACGATTCTTCAACTGGCGCTTACACAGATGCTAATGGCTGGGTAATGTTTAACGGCGTTAAACGAACTGTGCCAAAGGGTATGCAAATTAACCAGAATACGATAATTCCATTTAATAGAAGAGTTTATAAGGTGCTCAGGCTATCGTCAGCTACAGCTACAACGGGCACTATGTATTATGTTTACTATGACTCAGGTTGGAAGTCCACATATCCGGGAACACCGACTGCGGATAATATTGCTGATTGGACGTGGGATGTAACTACGGATATTGTGCTTTGCTCATACGTTCAAACCGCAAATGAGCAGCCGCTCATAGATTACGAACAGTATACGCCAGTAAGAACTGCTCAGCAGGTTACTAATGGTGATAACGCATATATAAAAGCAGCAAACGCTCAAACAACAGCAAATAATGCAGCGCCAAAATCTTCCGCAGTGGCTAAAACCCAGCGTATCTATTACCGCTCAAACTCTTCAACCAAACCTACAGCTTATCCTACAGCATGGGTAACTGAGGAAGGAAATAAATGGAATGGTAACGCTACGACCGCAACAGGATGGAGTAGGAAAGTTACTCCTATATCCAATGGTACTGGTTCAAGTGTAACAAAATACTTATATCTCTGGACAGCTACGCAAAAGCAGATGGTGGATGGTACGGTTGTTACTCTTACGGCTGATGATATCGCATTGGACGACACCACCACGGTTATCGATGGCGGAAATATCATCACTGGAACTGTTACGGCGAATGCTCTTAATGCCTCGGATATTAACGCAAGTAAGAAATTAACCGTTGGAGCAATGACTGATGCGGCAGCTAAAACTATACTTAATAGTGAACTGAGTGATGACATCTCTGCAGCGCAAACAGCCGCAAATACAGCTCTTAAACAATCCTCATGGTATGCTACATGTCCTACGGCAGCAGGTACAGCGGCTAAAGTGGCTACTATTACGCCAACTACAACTGTATTCACATTAACAGCCGGAGCTACGGTTAATGTTACATTTACTAACACTAATTCGGCAGCAGTTGGCGATATTACTCTTAATGTGAATAGTACTGGCGCTAAGCACATTAAATTTATTAACAATGCCGGAATAGCTAATATACCAAGTGTTGGCTATATTGTTGGCGGCAGAACTTATCAGTTCGTTTACGATGGTACGTATTGGGTTATTCAGAACCTGAATTATAATACGAATGATGTAAACAGAACGAAATATCAAATTAATCTTAAAGCGGCTGCAGATATAACAAATGGACATATTATTTGTGGAACGTCTTCTGGCTATAGGGATATAGCAGAACACATGGCGTTTGATTTATCTTATCCTTTATTATACGCAGCTACAGCAATAGCAAAAGGCGCCACATCAGGTACGAGAAATAATAATTTCTTAGCGATTAATGATATAACCTTTTCAAACAACGGAACTATCACTTCTGGAGCCGCTGATAAGATCATATATCTTAAAGGCACAGTATTCCAAAACGTATTTGAAATAGCCGAAAGTCCGTTCCTAACCACAGTAGAGCCGACGTCATCCGATGGGTTCTATTATATTCCATTAGGTCTTATGTCTAGTGCAACGGTTGGATACTTTTCATCTAGTAATGTATTACATGCTTACATTGGCGGCAAATTCCAGCCAGTTAGTAATTTAACAACGAGCTACATTACAGACATATCTACAGGTGGAATAAAAATATCCTCAGCAACTGATAGTACGGATTATTTGCAGATAACTGGCGATAATATACGGTTTTATAGAGATGGCAAAGATATGTTATCGATGACCGATTCTGCCATACGAATTGGTCAAGAAGTCACCAATAAGTATAATACTTTGATATCAACTGATGGATTTAAAATCAGAAAGTATCAAACTACTTTAGCCTCCTTCACTGGCACTAGAATAGAAATGTTCTCGGGTGCAGGCACTAGTGTATTCGCCATAGACACCTCAGGCAATACACCAGTTTTACGTATGGGCCAAGTGGCTGAGGGAAAGTATAATACGTATATTGATGCGGATTCGTTTGATATTAGGAAAAACACCGACGTGTTAGCTAGTTTTGGGGAAGATGTTATACTTGGGCAATCTAACATTAGACATGTCGAAATAAGCCCTACTGCATTCCGTCTATTAAATAATGATACTGTCAATTTTAGCATTCAAAATATTGCGGATAATGAAAATACCATAACGTATACCGCTGATGGAACTAGCAATTATAGCCCGGACATAGACTATCTATTAGACATAATTTCGATTTCTGTTAATGGATCGGTCCTTTCCTCTGATACATATAAAAAACATATATGGATAGCTCCCAAGACATGGCATGTCGTATTTGATACGCCGCCATCAGGAACGGTTATTATAACATACACCTCATATTCAAATGAAATGGCAATGACTGTTGGGACGAGGAACACGTCAGAAGGTGTCGGGGGGTATTCTTGCGCTATAGGTAAAAATATATGCGCTGCTGGAGAGTATTCTTTTGCCGTAGGAGACGGAACTACAACGGCCATTTACGAGCCATTTGGGGCTACAGGAATGTGGGCCATATCTATGGGATTGCAATGCATATCTAGCGGTGATTGCTCGATAACCTTGGGGAGTGGATGTAGAGCTACTGGATATGAATCATGCGCTATTGGGAGTGGCTGTAAAGCGACATATGATGGGGCAATCGCTATTGGCGATGGATTAATTTCCGATTCAAATCATCAGACATCTGTTGGCCGTTACAATCTCGCCAATAGTAATTGCGCTTTTGTAATTGGTAACGGCTCAGATAATCAAAATCGTTCCAATGCTTTAGCTGTAGCTTGGGATGGTAATATAACGTTCTCTGGAGCAAGAATGTATTTCCCCCACAACACTTATTTTTATTGCAAAGATTCTAGCGGAACCTATAGAGATGCCATCGAGCTTAATTATACGAATGATGTCTTAGCTATTGGCTATGGTAATTATAATGCTGGGCAAGGTGCAACTGCCATATACGGTCAAAGTGTAAATATTTACACGAAAAATAAATTCCGCATTAATGGTAATTGGCCTATCACATATGCGTCGGCTAATAATACCGTATCAGTTTCTGCTAATAATGGAACAGGAATGAACGTAACGGCTCCGGCTAAAAATGGATATGGTTGTATCGGTGTGGCTAGCATACAAACAAGTCAAGGCGCTCATGTTAGTATTTGTGGATATTGGTTTACTAGCGGATATAACACAAATAATACAGCAGCCGTATTAAGAGTTGGTCTACATAATAGCTCAGGCTCGGCATTAAGTACTAAAATTACCGTAACTTTCATATATGCTCTTGCGAATATGTTTTAAAAGGAGAAAACTATGTATATTGTATCAGAAATTCAGACAAACAAAGATGGTGTTGTGGGTATTCTCAACACTCAGCATGAAAACTACAACGATGCAGAATCTAAGTATCATTTGGTTCTGTCTTATGCTGCTAAATCCGGTCTTCCTTGCCATGCGGCTGTGATCATGACAAATGAAGGCATGGTGATGGCTAATCAGTATTACAAGCATGAGGAGGAGACAAATGAATAACAAACCCGTAACGATCGCCAAGGTTGAACTTGAGCAGAAGATCAATGATGCAGTAAGAGAGTCGGGTCTCCCGGCTTTTATTATTGCTTATATGTTTGAATCCATGCTCGGTCAGCTGAGACAGATTGAGCAGAGACAGTATCAGGATGATATGAAGAGATGGGAGGAGTCTCAGAATGACGAGACCTCAGATTTATAAATGTGATCCGGAGAAAAATATTTATTGTGCAAAGACTGCATGTCAAAAAGAATGTTTTTACACGATAAACCGGGATTACAGCTTAGATAACAAACCCTACGTCTATGACGACCAAACACAAGACTTTATACCTTATGAAGGGCAGACATTAAATGGGAAAAATTGAATTTTTGGTGACGTTAATTGTAGCCGTCTTCGGATCAACGGGATTCTGGAGTTGGCTACAAGTGCGTTTTAAGAAAAGAAGTGCTGAGGATCGTCTTCTCATGGGGATTGGTTACAGCAAAATCAAACAAGAAACGGATCATTATATCAAACGGGGATGGATATCATCTGACGAATATAATGATTTATACAGACACCTTTATTTACCTTATGTTGATATGGGCGGTAATGGTACGGCTAAACGCCAAATGGAAATCGTTAAGTCTTTACCGTCCACACCTCCAAAGAAAGGAGATAAGAAATGAGCAACAAAGCATATGACGTTCTTAAAATGATCTCATTACTGATCGCACCTATTGTAGTATTTATTACTGCTTTAGTACAGATCTGGGGCATTCCGTATGGTGCTCAGATCGTAGCAACACTTGGTGCTGTCGATGTACTGTTGGGTGCTATTGTTGTGATTGCTAAGAAGAAATTCGATGGCAAATTAGATGCAGAGGAATAATACCATGGCTAAATATAGAAAAAAGCCCGTAATCATTGAAGCTTATCAGACTGATAAAGAGCTGGATATTGAAACTCTCGAAGGCGTAATGCATGCTTCCGTTGGAGACTATATTATTACGGGTATTCATGGTGAAAAGTATCCGTGTAAACCTGATATCTTCGAAGAGACTTACGAGGAGGTAACAGAATGATAGCAAATGCAGGACATGACGAGCGAGGCAAATATCATGGGGGAAAAGCCGGTGACCAGACCGGTACTGAGTATTGTGTACGGTCATGGTACAATAGACCTTGGAGTGGAGTTCTTAGAGCTAAACGTGCTGATGTCAGAGAAGTAATTGCTGATGTTGGTGAAAAGGGTGCTAAGAATAAGAACGTTGGATACGATCAGTATCAGCGTCTTACACTTCATAATGAAAATGCTAAAGTCGGATGGCATCCAGAAAGAATTACAACCCCTTGTGAGACTGACTGTACGGCAGCTGGTATGGATGCAGCAGTGGCAGCTGGATATAGATGTGGTGTAGATTCACTCAAATCCATTCCGACAAATACTTATTCAGGTAATATAGTAAAGAATTTCCTGGCTACTGGAGAGTTCGAGTGGCTGACTGATAGTAAATACCGTACATCAGATGAGTATTTGCTTCGTGGCGATATTCTGGTTTATGAGAATCATCATGCGGCTATTAATCTGGACAATGGGTCTAAAGCATCATCTGGTAGTTCATCGAGTTCTTCCAAACCGACAACGAAACCCGCATCCAAACCCAAATCAAATAAGATTGCAGTTGATGGTGAATGGGGGCAGGACACTACAAAGGCCGCTCAGAAAGTATTTGGTACTCCAGTTGACGGTATTGTGTCCAGACAGATTTCCAAGTATAAGAAGTATATGCCGAATTGTCTATCTTCTTCATGGAAATTCCTTAGTTCCGGTTATAAAGGCGGTTCTCAGCTCATAAAAGCGATTCAGAAATGGGCTGGAGCAACTCAGGATGGTTTATGCGGACCGGGAACGATCAAAGCAATTCAAAGGAAAGTTGGTGTTCCGGTAGATGGATATATGGGACCGGACACAGTCAAAGCATTCCAGAAATATCTTAATAAATATTTATAAGAAGTAGTTTATGCGGGTTCCGCTAAGCTCCGTAGTGATTGTGGCGTAGATTAAAGCAGGCGCAGTTAAGGGGGCCTCGCCCGTAGTTAAACTTAGTACATTCATACTTTATTCCGACACCAGACGCTACAAATCCCATGGTTGCAATCTTTCTAGAATTGGTATAGATTGAACTTTTAGAATTAAAACGATTTGGAAGACCGCGTTTTAGGGATTTGTAGAGTCGTTAGTCGGTGTAGGAATTGGATAGATTTGGTTTATTCGTACATTACTTGTACATTTGCCATGGCGTTTATTCATACATTATTCCTACAGTTTACAAATTTCATTCATGAGCCACTCTTTATCTCGGTCAGTATAGACTTTCTCTGTTAGATCTGAGATAGTGTGGCCTACGATACGTTTAATAGCGTATTCATCGATATTAGCCTTCTTAGCCATGGTTACAAACTGCTTTCTGCAGTCATGTGGGGTATGAGTTAAATCGATCCCGAGAGAAGCTAAGCACTTGTTAAACTCTTCGTTATACTTGTAATACGTATAATGTCTATTGTTATGGGTAAATAAATACTCTGAATCAGAGTTCTCATAAGCTTCCTTTACAATATCACGTATCTTCGGATGGATAGGAACCAGTCTGTCTCTGCCGGCATCAGTTTTCATTCCGCCCACGATAAAGTAGTTGTCGAGATCTACGTTCTTCTTAAGTATCTCGCATACCTCTTTAGGTCTGAAACCTGTGTAGCATTGAAACAGCATAGTCTTAGCGAATATCAGATTCGATCTTTCCAGTTTCTGCATGTCACTATCTGTAAAAGAATTATGCGCTGAATCAGACGGCTTATAACGTTTGTCTTTCGGCATGGTGAAAAGCTCAGCATAGTTCTTATCTGCATAGTCATATTGCAGTCCGAATTCGAAGAGTTTATTCCACAATACTTTAATCTCTCGGCAAACTGATTGAGTAGGATTGCCTCGTTCCATGGTCTCTTTAATGTGAATAGCCCGAATATCAGAGAATTTCATCCTACCCAGATGCTGCAGTTGTTTCCAACTCCTCTGATAAGTCGTTATGCGATTCGGATATTCCTCAAAAGCTGCTTCAGACCACATGATATATACCTCTTCGAGAGTAGTTTTCTTAAGGGCCAAATTAGGGTCCTTATTATACTCAAGCAGTGCAGTATATGCCTCATTGTAAGTTTCGAAGTATGCTACCGGCTTTAAGAGCTTACATATTGGCTTGCCGAACTCATTTTTACCTACAGTGATCATGGCTCTGTAAGGCTTTCTTAGATTTGGATTTTTCAGGAGTGTAATCTGACCAAATCCGTTAGGTAGTCGTCGCCTTTTCGTGGATTGGCGATGGCGTATTGGAGACGTCTGAAACGGATAGCCGCAATGAGGACAAGATACGGCTTTGTCACTGACGTCATGGTTACATTCAGGGCAACTAATTAACATTGCTCACCCTCCTTTCTTTATATATGCGTTCTGAAATTTTTCTGAATTTTTCTTTCGGAACGCAGTTGATGGCAGTAAATAGCGACTAATGGTAGACGGCATTGACCCCTTGCAAACCGTACTACTAAAGTCGTTTTACTGCCGTTGACAATACAGAAAATACCCCATATAATCACTCTTGCACTTAGTTAGGCGTAGAGAAGATATATAGGGTATAGTCCTCGCAAAACTTATTCTAAACAATATCTTTCTCTACGTCAACCCCGCTAGAAGGAGGAGACGTTATGGAAAAAGACATTATCTATGAATTCCCGGTGGGTTCTGTACCGGTATCCGTTGCTGCGAAAGTTTATGGTAAAGATCCTTGCTGGGTTAGGACTGGCATCATTAAAGGCTGGCTTCCGATAGGAGTGGCCACTCGTGATGGCGAACAGGTTACAGATCCGGAGCTGGTTAACAGTCGTTTGGGACGTATCAACTTCTACATTTCCCCACGAAAATTATATTATGAAACTGGGTTTGTGTGGAAAGGGGAACGTGTCTGATGTACGAGCTGCCGGTTCATAGATATCGAGAACTCAAGCATTTCTGTTTACAATACCCGGAGTTTAAACGCATATATGATAGTCTCTGTATGCCGCATGATGGTGAAACAGAGAATGTAGCAATAGACAAAACTGAATATGAGCATGCTATCAGGTTGATCGAGACGACAGCCTGGGATGTTTCGCATGAGAAATATGGTGAATTACTGTTAGCGGTGACGACAGATACTGGCTATGGTGAATTAGGGTGTTTGAGACGTGAGTTCTTCTGGATGCTAGATAAGAATAAAGGTCTCTCGTAAATATATCTCCTCCTATAGTGAAAGGAGGAAACTATCATGAAATGGCATTATGACTATATTGATGAGGTGGTATTTCCAGATAGCAGCGATATACGTAATGGAAAATATTTAGTTTACAATATTGATACTTTTGATTATTTGATGAATGAACCAGAATGGGTATTTAATAATCATGCAGAAGATGAACAAGACTACATTTTGGATTTTTATCAATATCATTTGGAATCAGAAGATGGTGAGCTAATTTATATACCAGATTCACATATTGCTAGTAAACTGGAGACGCGAGATCAAATAAAGGAAATGGAATTTTATTTGGATAGCTATTAACAAGAGGAGTCCTAACAAGGGCTCTTTCTTTTCGTAAAATAATCCTTTCTTATAATGAAACAAAGAAGTTTGATTTTATAAGGAGGAAATGTTATGAGATTTGATAGATTTGAAGAACGTTCTGTAAGAGCTAATGAGGGACTTGTTGAAGAGAAACTTATTGACGAGAAGGAACTGAAAGCAAGGATGGAAGAACTTAATAAGCATTTTGTAACTAAAGTATCAAGCAAAAATGGATATTATGGAAATGTAGAAGAATTTACAGAAGAAGAAATTAAAAACATGCCGTGGTTACGGCGAAACAGAAATGAGCTCTAACAAGGGCTCTTTCTTTTTTTTGTCACGGTGTCCCTTAGCTCAGTTCGGTTAGAGCGGTGGCCTTATAAGCCATGTGTCTCCGGTTCAAATCCGGAAGGGACGATTAAGGGTATGAGATGTTTCAAGCCATCCAAAGTCCGTGTTATTCACTTCCCTTCCATATAGTGTGTTTTTATTTCTAAACTCTCATACCCTTTCTTGTTGCTAATAAGAGGCATTGAATGTACTAGCGATTGATACTTTATTATGAAACTGTTACTTCTTTTTTCGGCATTTACCTCTGTTCAATGTCTCTTATTTTATAAAGCTATTAGGCGGCGCATCTAAACTTAACTATTAACAATGCATCTATAAAGACGCATACGCATTTTATAATTGTGGGTATATTTTTCAGAATACAACAATGATGTGCCGCTTAATATATTTAAAATTTATAAGGAGGTAAATAATGTTAGCTTTTTTACTGTTAGTGTCTTTTATCTTAGGAGGAATAGCGGGATTTGGATTGCCTTTCCTGATATTCAAGCATCATGGTACTTTAGAGATAGACCAGAGTGATCCGGAAAAGGATAAATACCTGGTCTTATTTAATTTACCACTAGACGAGGTGCCTAAGAAAAAGAGAATAATTCTAGATGTAAACCCGAACGCTGACTTATCAGAATCGTAATTATATCATCGCTTATAATGAGTAACTTATAAACGTAGAAATAAATTAAAGAAAAAGGAGAAGACAGATGAAAGAAATCAGAACAGAACTCGAAGATGCTACAGTGGATGCAATTAAGAAAGCAAAAAAATGCGACCCTAAATCCGATGAGTACAAAAACCTGACAAAATTCATTGAAGTTGCACTAAAAGGCAATACCATGATATTTGAGATGGAGGATAATTGCGGAAGCAAAGCTGAAGATCGTAGAATTCAGGAAGAACGAAACGAAGAAGAGCTTAAGCTGAAGAAATGGCAGACTCGCGCTACATATGTTGGTTTTGCATTAACGGCAATTTCAACGGCAATTAGTATTGGTGTTTGGAGGAGCGGAATTAGCGACATTAGAGCAATTCAAGAAACTGGAGCAATAACAGGAAAGGATTTTGGTTTATTACCAGGAATTAATAAACAAATTTTCTTTAAGAAGTTTTAAAAAGTTTAGTAACCTAAAGGGGAGTCCTAACTTGGACTCTTCTTTTTTTTGTTTTTAGGAGTTCGCCATGGCAGAATTATATCATTATAACAAAAATCATGACCCTAGAACTGGTAAGTTTACTACATCTAGTAATGCCGTAAAATTAGCAAGGCGCGCGAATCGTATATATAATTCTCTCACAGATGATGAAAAGAAATTAGTCATGGGTACAGAGAAGAAACCGCCTACAAAATACACAACACCCAAAGAATATAAACGATATGCTGTAAGAACAATTCAAATAAATGATAAAGGAAAACCGGTTTCAACTTTTGATATTTGGAAAGAAAATGAAGATGAAGTTGCTGTATCTATTATGACACGTTCGGGGGATAAATATAGAGGAAAAGGATATGCGACAAAAGCCGCTCAACGAGGCATTGAATATCTTGAGAGTAGTGATTTTAAAAAAGCATACTGGGACGTGAATATTAATAATACAGCATCTATCGCCATGGCAAAAGAATTAGGATTTAAGCGAGTTAAAGAAATGCAAAATGATCCGGTATGGGATACATATGTTTTGGAATTGCATAAAAAACATTAGGAGGAAAATCTTATGGTAAAAGCAGAAAAGAAAATCCGTAAATTCAGAATTACAAAAGGTATGGATCAGATGATGGCAATCTCTCACGAACTTATGATTCGTAGAATAGTGTACGAGATCAAGACTACAACTATCAAAGGGATTACATATCCTGAACTTGTAACTCGTGACGAACTCACAGATACGGCTAGAAAGGAAATCGTAAACGAAGCAAAGAAGGCCATGGCGAAATGAAAGCAGCGGTAATATTTATAATAGTATTATGCATTATGTATCTTATTGCCGACCGTTTAATGCGGTAGCGTAGATCTGGCCAATCGAGGGAGGTAGCACGACTGGGTAGTGTGCCATAGTTAAGGTTTTATGTGGGAGGTCTTACTGGACGCCAACTGGTGGGGACCTTAACTGTTTAAAAGAATATAGCCTCGGATTTCTATCTGGGGTTATATTTTTTTTCGTAAAAATATCGCATCTTATAATGGAAATAATGTCAGTAATTATTAAAAGAAAGGAATGAAAATATGTTAGTAATGATGAACAAAAAAGAACAGGAAACATTTGTTAATGGTAAACTTGAAAATATTTGCAGTTTGGTGACTTCTAAAGACCCTTTAGAAAGAGTTAGAGGTTTAAAAGAGTTGAACAGAACTGTAATGTTCATGAGACCTAAAAAGAAATGGGCCTGCAAACGAGTTGTATTACAAGCATTAGTAAATGATTACAATAAGACACATTAAATCTGAGCAATATTTCAACAAGGGAATCCCATCTGGGGTTCTCTTTTTCGTAAAAATATCGCGTTCTATAATGGAAATAAATATCAAAAATTAATTAAATGGAGGACAAAAATATGAAATACACATTTAACAAATTGGTAGAACGTGGTGAAATGGTAACTTTTGTAGTTGATCAGAAAATTAAGAGAACTATAACAAGATCATGTAACCGAGTTGAAAACCGGCTTGAAAAGGTGAAGGCATATTGTAGACCCAGATTAGTTGAGGTTTATTCTGGAGAAGTTGAGGCTTAACGGCCTCTCTTCTTTTTCTAGAACATATGTTCGTAAAAATATCTCTTCTTATAATGGAACTATTTTATTAAAAATGTAAAAAGAAAAGAGGTATTAGAAATGAAAGAATTGTTATTGAAATTGAGGACGAAAGAAATTGGCACCTTTGAATACGGCGTTGACACGACCTACGGTGGTGATGTCAAAATCTACTTTGAAGATGGCACATTTGTTCGTGAAGAATTAATTATGACGGTTGATGAGGCTAAGACTCTGGTTGAATTTTTACAAGATGCAATTAAAGAGTTAAAAGGTTAACACAAAAAAAGAGATTCAGAGAATATCTGGGTCTCTTGCTTTTTAGAAAGGAGAAAGCTATGGGCAAGAAATATTATGTAGTATTTATTGGCTGGGACGGAGAGGTTAGCTATGGTGTAGACAATGCTTTTTATTTAGCGCAAATCTGCGAAACAAAGGAAGATGCTAAAGCGTATATTGAGTCGCCTGCTTGCAAAGAGCGTGTTAAAGAAATCCGTGAAAAATACGACCTTAATGGGGATTATGGCGAAATAGAAGTTTTCTATTCAGAATTTTCAAATCATAATGAAACGGTATTTATTGGCGGTGCCTGCTATTTAGAATAAAGGAGAAAACAGATGAAAGTATTTAAAAAAGAAATAAAAATCGATGAGGCAACTTTTGTGAAAATTGTGATTGTATCAGCGGTAGTAATAGCTAGCGTTAGGGCTGCTGGCTATTTAATTAGATCAATTAAAATGTAAGGAGGAAACATTATGAAACCCGTAAGCATTATTTTCTATAGTTTTGTTGGAACGTTTTTATCCATGGCTGCATATTCGCTTATTAATATTGGCTCGCGGAAAATCATGGAGCATGATGAACAGAAAGTGCATAAGGAAGTAAAAGGATTTCAAGATGACAGAGTAGAGGCTAAATTAGATCGAATTGGATTTTAAAGGAGAAAGTGGTATGAGCGAGAAAGTTTGGATTGTAACTTTCAATGGATACTGGGACGGTTATGGGGAATTTATATATCTTCTCGGCGTTTATGACAGTGAAGGTAGGGCGTTTTCTGCTCGTGAAAGATTTATAAAAGAACGAGACGTAGCAGAAGATCAGATATCTATAAATTCGGCAGAAATTAACAATACTCTTGAAGTTGTAAAAGGCGCCTGGGCGTATACAACCGATATTTATTTAGGAGGATATGCAGAATGATTGAAGAGGAGGTTTGGGTTGTAACTTTTGATGGGTACTCGGGCGGTTGTTATGGAGCTTTTATATATCTTCTCGGTGTTTATGAGAGTGAAGGAAGAGCGTTTTCGGCAGCACAAAAATTAATTAATGAACACGGAATATCAGAAGAACGTATAGATATTAAATTGGCAACACTTAATAACACTTTTGATGTTTATGTAGGCCATGTCGGAGTTGAAACTGATATTTATTTAGGAGGATATGCGGAATGACATGGTTTGATATCCGAGATGTAAGACCAGTGCGGACGGGGTTTTACAGGATATTCACAAAGTCCGGGAAACATGTCAACTCGTTTTATGACGCCAGGGAGGATTCATGGGATCTTCCAGCTGGCGAAAAGATTAGCAATTGGAGTTTTCAGGAGACTGGCAAAGAGATTCTGGAACGGTGTGTGAGGAGGTAACAGTATGAATGGAATGAGCGTTGAATTGCGTATTAGACGAACTGAGGATGTGTTGAGAAAAACCGATAATCCAATAGCAAGAACCTTACTTCTTAGTAGTTTGAGAGATTTGAAAAGACAGAAAAAGTTAAAAGATGATTATGATGTAGCTGAAAAAGCTTTTGAGAACTATAAAGAAAGGGTGAAATGATATGCCTAATTGGTGTTTTGGTTGCTTGAAAGCAAGGGGCACAAAAGAAAATCTAATTAACTTCTTAGATAATGGAATATCTATGATGAAGTTTTCAGCAACGGAAAATAGTAATGTCGTTATAAATGAAAATTTTTATAAATTAGAGGACCAAGATGACGATTATTACGAAATAATATGGCAAGTTTCCGATCATGGCTGGTTATATATTAAAGATACTAATCGGGCGTTTGTTGACGATGGATGTTATTGGCACCCTTCTCGATTAATGAAATTCTATGATAACTGCTGGATGCTATATTTTCCAATTAATCAAGCTTGGAATTACCGGACTGAAGATTGGGAAGAGCTAAGTGAAAAATACAATATAAATTTTCGATTTTATGGAATTGAATCTGGCATCGGTTTTACCAGAGATGTTGAGATTATTAACGGACATGCCGAAAGAGATTTAACTAGTAGATATCAATTGAATAATGCCAACTATTATGACGATTTTATTTGGGAATGTCCTTTTCCAGAATTAGGAGGTTGAGTGATGATAAATATTAGCATTATTGTAGATCCATTCAGCAAAGAAGAGGATGCACTTTACGAATTTTATAAACAACATAAATTAAAAGTCGGACCAGATATCTATTTAGGAGAAGTATTTGGTCTGAAATCGAATGCTTATGTGTTTCATGTTCCATTTAACGAGGCACCCGAATGGTATAACAATGTACGCGAAGTCGTCAAATGTGTATTATATGATCTGGATATTATGGAAGTCGTGCCTTCTATTCTTAGATTAACAAGCGATGAGGTCATAAACACATTTATGGCAGCAAAAGCAAATAATGAATTCCGAATGAAATTAGCCCAAAAGCAATTAACTATGGCAACGAAGGCCTATGCAAATTATAAGAAAAAACTGGAGGTTGAGTGATGGGTAAATCATTTAAAGAAGAGATGTATGAAGCGTCTATTAAAGCCGGAATAATGCCAATACATCATGATTTTCATTACGAAGAAAACGGCGTTATCGGCGGAGTAACTTTAGAAGGCGAGTTGTTGGTTATTGTCGGGAAAAAGATTGATGGCGGAAAAACAAATATTGTTGTCACTAATTTGGGAAACGTATTAAATTCTGATATGGATGCTCTTACTGATGAGAAGTTGTGTGAGTTAGGTATGACAATAGTAAAGAAGTTGCAGGAGGAGTAAATTATGGGCTTATTAATATCCAGAGCAAGTTCGCGATGGAATAACTATGTTAAAAACGCAAAAAATATCAGGAACGGTAATCAACAAATACGTTTTAATGAAGAAACAGTTGATTATATTTACCATTTGCAGCAGCAGATTGATAAGTTGGAAATCGAGGTTGCTAAACTAAAGTCAAAGGAGAATTAATCATGGCCACAACAATAACCAGCTACGACCGGGCAATAGGAAATTCAACCAGTTTATATCGTACGTCTTCTACTCAGGCACTATCATTTGTTAATGATATGCACAGTAAAGAGAGGGCTGTTCCTTATCTAGACACTCATGGTAAAGGTCTTCAACGTGATGATCCGAAACTTGTAAAAATAGAGCCAGGGAAGCGTTACATGATTGATGTACGTATCTCTGGCTCTTGTTATGTAGATATGCAGAATACTAAAAAGTTATACTTCTGCGAAAGTATCAATTCTCATGGTGTTTATTACTTTAAAACTTGGGATACAGATCGAGAGTTAGCTTTAACATGGGTTGAGATTTTAGAGAAACTTGAAAATGGGACGTTTAAGGAGGTATAGATGATTAAATGTCATTTAAATATATCACCAGGCAAAGAATGCTATGAGGTCTGTGTACAAAGCAGAAAGTGCAATGCATTAAAAATATGGGAGAGCGAAATGAAGCAGATGAAACTTAAGTCATGCCCGTTTTGTGGATGGGGGACAATAGTGGAC
>ODAI014173524.1_pt1 | contig 17485 bp, 14 predicted proteins | sample 1539321 | NCBI WGS metagenome assembly ODAI01 (sample SAMN02144231, study PRJEB22623) | gut metagenome | biome: sheep rumen | host: Ovis aries | place: New Zealand | reverse complement strand
TGCGGAAAAAAGCGAATTAACCGGCGCGAAACCCGACTAAACTCAACTGCTTATGTGTGAGGAACTGGGACGATGATGAACGATGATAAGAGCAAGCGGAAAATGAACCCGGCAAGCCTTGCGAACCTGATACCGAACTACGAGCGCACACATGAGCAGTTGGCTCAGATGGGAAAGAAGGGCGGTGAGGTTTCCGGACAGGTCCGGAGAGAGCAGAAAAAGGAAGCTACCACAATCGTTATCGAAACAATAGAGGGTAGCACCTTCAGGGTGAAGGGACGGACACCAGAAGCCGCCGCCGCTGCTGCTGCTTCGTTGGAAACAGCTCTCTATCTGGAGTGGAAGAAGGCACACGGGGTTAATTGAGCAATGTTAGCATTTGTTAGCATTTCTGCAATATTCGTACATCATAAAAGGGGCTGAAAGCGCGATAAACCCCGATAAACCCCGATAGAATACCGAAGAAAGGAGGTGATTACATGGGAAAGATAAAGCTTGAGGGATTCGATGAGCTTCAGGCAAAGCTGAAAGAAAATGTGAAGCTTGAGACCGTGAAAGCAGTTGTGCAGAAACACGGACAGGAAATGCAGACAACAGCAAATCTTATCTGCCCGAAGGATACAAGCAATCTTGCCAATTCGATCACTTTGGAGCTCACAGACGGCGGATTCACGGCAGAGGTTGAGCCACACATGAACTATGCAGCGTATGTCGAGTACGGTACTCGTTATATGTCAGCGCAACCATACATGAGACCGGCTTTCATTCAGGAATCAGCAAGATTCAAATCAGACCTTAAAAAGCTCATGAAGTAAGGAGTGAGAATATGATGGAACCACAACAGGCACTCTTTACGGCAGTGCGCGGAAAGCTCTTAGAATCCTATCCCGATTCCGTGTATGACGGACAGCTCCCGGGAGAGGATACGCCTTATCCGTTCATCTATCTCGGAGCTTTCGATCAGTACGACCGCGAAACAAAGTCGGTCATCCTCGGAAATATCCCCGTTACGATCCATGTATGGCACTCAGACTTTACAAAGCGCGGTACTGTGTCAGCAATGCTCGCGGTTATCAAATCCGTTTTAAGGAGTGCCACAAGCGCAGACTACAGCTTCATGGTGAGGAGTGTAGTAAGCAGGATCATACCGGATAACACAACATCAACGCCTCTTATGCATGGCATAGTTGAGGCCGTAGTCTATTTTTCACCGAAACATTAGGAGGTATAAACACATGAATGCAAACAGAAAGCTTATGAATTTACAGCTTTTTGCCGACGCAGCTGAGGCAGTGCAGGGCAGTAAGATCGTGTATCTGTTCCGCGTTTTCGAAGATGCGGCTACTGATGCCGGTACGGTTCTTGCCTTCACAACCGAGAATGAAAACAGCGCTTCGGCGGATTCGGACAGCACGGTCACAAAGGACGGAGTAATCCAGAAACCCGGTGCCGTAACCGTTGAGATCACCGGAACGGCTATCGTTCTCAAGGGAGATGAGACTCTGGGCGAGAAGCTCCGCAACGCGATGCTCCACAACAAGCTTGTCGAGTGCTGGGAAGCAGATCTTTCCAACCCGCGCACGGGCACTAATAAATTCGCCGGCACGTACTATCAGGGCATCCTGACGGAGTGGACGAAGACCTCCAACGCTGAGGACTTTGCTGAGTACAGCTACACCTATGCGGCTAACGGCATCGGTGCTCCGGACGGCGGCGCCGGCGTTACCGTTACCACGGCACAGCAGGCCGTTGCATCCTACGTCTTCGCTGATACGACAAAGACCGGCGCGTGATATGGACACACACAGAAAACCAGCAGGGCATAACGAATGAGCCTGCTGGTTTATTTTTGTATAAGGCATTTTCTCGAAAGGCAGAGAAAGGAGATAAGAACAATGGCTAATACTATGGAACTCGAAATGAATGGAACGGTGTACGCATTTAAGGCAGGCTTTGCATTCATCCGTGAAGTGGATCCGCTTCACAAGCAGAAACGTAACGGCATTGAAGAGAATGTGGGCTTAAACGTCCTGCTCGGCGGACTCCTGGACAAGAACGCTGATGACCTGCTGACTGCCCTTATTGCTATGAACAAAGGACAGGAGCAGCGTGTGACGAAGAAGGAGCTCGAAGAATATATCGAGGAACACGATGACATTGAATCGCTCTACGGTCAGGTGATTGATTTTTTATCGAATGCGAACTGTACGAAAGCGAAGATGTTACAACTGACGGAACTGTATCAGGAGATGCAGAAGAAGCAGAGGGCGGATCTGCTCGGACATGGGGCGAATTCTACAAGCAATGTCTAATCACGTGCGTGCGCTACCTTGACTATACGATAGAGGAGTTTGAGAAGCTCGACATACCTGATTACATGATGCTAATGGAAGCCGTGCAGTACAGAGAGACAGATAAGGCTTTCTGGACGCATTTCCTTGCATGGCAAACGATGCGTGCGAATGGCAAGAAGAAGTCTGGCAAGGGATACAAAACAGCGTATCCGAAATTCAAACTCTTCTGGAACGAAGAGGCGGCGATGAAGAACATTGAGAAAAACAAGAAAAAGCCTGACAGCCGCTTCGAGGGTCTCGGCGGATTCTTAAAGCGGAAGGGAGGCGGAGCAAATGGCTGAAAGCATGAGCTTGAAAGCGATTCTGTCAGCTGACGGGTCGCAGATGTCTTCGACCTTCAAGCAGATCGCCGGAGAGGTCGGAGGATTGCAGAAGACGCTGATGGGCGGCATCGGTTTCGGTGCTCTCGCAAATATCGGCGGGAAAGCAGTTGATTTTGTTATAAACGGCGTTAGAGACATGACCGGAGAGCTCGGCTCTTCGTCTGCTGCATGGCAGACATTCCAAAAAAACATGGAAATGAACGGCCATGCCGAAAGCGACATCAAGTCAGTAAAGACAGAATTACAGGACTTTGCGACTGCAACAATTTACTCCGCTTCGGAAATGGCTACAACGTATGCCCAGCTTGATGCAGTTGGAATAAAATCCGCACAGCAGCTTGTGAAAGGTTTTGGAGGTATCGCATCAGCGGCCGAAAATCCCAAACAGGCGATGAAAACGCTTTCTCAGCAGGCTACGCAGATGGCCGCAAAGCCAAAAGTGCAGTGGATGGACTTTAAGCTCATGCTTGAACAGACCCCGGCAGGTATCGCAGCGGTCGCCAAGCAGATGGGCATGTCAACGTCCGAAATGATTCAGGGAGTCCAGGAAGGCACGATAAAAACGCAGGATTTCTTTGATGCGGTTACGGCTGTAGGAACGAATGATGCTTTTACAGATCTAGCCACGACTTACAAAACGGCAGACCAGGCGATGGACGGACTTCAGGAGACGATATCTGTCAAGCTGCAGCCTGCTTTTGATTCATTGCAGGGTACAGCGATTAAAGCCATTGAGGGGATAATAAGCAAGGCCGAAATGCTCGACGGCGATGCGATTTCCAAGAAAATCTCATCCTTTGTAACAAATGCAGGCAAGTATTTCAGTATCTTCATGCGATACGCCAAAAATGTTGGCACCTCATTCGGGCAGGCGTTTGGCGCGGTAGGAAAAGCGTTGGGAAAGGTGAACAGCGACTTCGGTTCGCTTAGCAGCCTCACAAGCTTTGCGGATGTTTGCAGTGTGGTATCCGGTGCGCTTATATCCCTTGCGGGATTCATCGAGGCTCACGCAGACACAATCGCCAGAATAATTACGCTGTTGCCGAAGGTGGCCGCGGCATTCGCGGCACTTAAGGTCGCCGGATTTGTCGCAGGTCTTGTAATGACCATCGGCGGCGCGTTCATGAAGCTGAGTACGGCTATTGCAGGCGGTATCGGCAATCATTTGGCATCTACGGCAAGCGGAATGTCGGAAGCAGGTTCGGCGGCAATACAGACAACGGGTCCGATGCTTGCGGCGGCTAAGTCCTTCATGATGATTGGCGCAGGACTCTTACTCACAGCGGCGGCGTTCGCTCTCCTGGCACAGTCTGCTATTGCTCTCGCAGGAGCAGGCGGTCCGGCTATCGCGGTCATGGCAGGATTGGTGGTCGGAGTTGCGGCATTGTCTCTCGGCATGATGGCACTCGTAACGCATGCGGCGGCAACGGCGGCACAGATGTCCGCTGCCGGTACAGCGTTCCTGATGATCGGGGCGGCGGTCCTTCTTGTGGCGGCTGGCTTCGCAATTATGGCGGCGGCAGCAATCGCATTAACTAATGCAGGTGCGCCTGCAATCGCCATGTTTGCGGCTATGGTCGTTGTGATGGCCGCTTTAGCGGTTGGCGCGGCAGTATTAGCCCCAGCGCTAACGGCGGGCGCTGTGGGCCTTGTGGCGTTCGGAGCGGCAGTCCTGCTTGTGTCCGCGGGTGCGCTTCTTGCGGCTGCGGCGGTGGCGGTACTTTCATCGGCGTTGCCTAATCTGGCCACTTACGGCATGACGGGCGCAGCGGCACTCATCGCACTCGGGGCAGCAATGCTCGTTGCCGGGGCCGGTGCGCTTGTTGCAGGTGCGGGGGCTATTGTACTTGGCGCAGGTCTCGTGGTTGCAGGAGCAGGCGCGGTAGTAGCGGCGGCTGGCGTGCTTGCGCTCGGTGTGGCGGTTATGGCGCTCGGGGCAGGCGTGCTTGTCTGCGCGGCTGGTGTCACGCTGATGGGCGCGGGGCTTATGCTCATTGGTGCCAATGCCATGACGGTCACGGCAGGCTTCACGGCACTCACAGCCGGTACACTGGCTCTCTCAGCCGGTATCATCGCTCTCACGGCATCACTCACAGCTTTCTCAGCTATCATGATTGCGGCAGTTGCTGGTCTCGTAGGAGCTACGGCAGGCTTTGTGGCCTTTGCTGCGGCAGTCACAGCATCATCGGTCGGAATGGCGGCGCTTGCCGTATCTGCGGCGGCTGTACTTGCATCAGTGTCCGGTATTGCATCTAAGGCATCGAGTGCGGCATCATCGCTCTCTCAGATGGAGACATCTATAAGCGTTGTAGAAAGCGGTATGACAGCCTTAACGGCTACGGTCACGGCTACGATGGCATCGGTCACGGCAACGGTGAAAAAGGGCAGTACAGACGTTGTATCAGCCACAAAGACGGGAGTTACCAGAGTCACAGCGGCACTTACCTCGGGCGGAGCAAGGTCCAGAGCAATCGTTACGGCAACGGTGGCAATGATCATAGCCACCATGAATCGCGGAGCGGCACAGGCAGGAGTTGCCGGTCAGCAGACAGGTCAGAACTACGCGAATGGCGTATCAGCGGCGGCTGGTTCAGCTGCTGCGGCAGGTGCATCCCTTGTCAGTGCGGCAACCGGGGCAATGCAGGGCGGCTATGGATCAGCGTACTCGGCAGGATCGTATATCGGTCAAGGTCTGGCGGCAGGTCTCGCATCACAAGCCGGTGCGGTTGCATCACAGGCGGCGGCTTTAGCTGCGGCGGCTAATGCAGCGATTCAGGCAAAAGCAAAAATCGGTTCTCCTTCCAAAGTGCAGATTAAAAACGGTGAATGGACCGGAGAAGGCTATGCCATCGGTCTCAAGAAGTCGATGGGCATGGTCAAGACGCAGGCGCGGAAGATAGCGGCTATCCCGTCCAACATCCTTCGGAAATCCCAGGCGGATATTAAGGACTTTGGTGCGGATGCCAGACTTGATGAATCTTTGAGCTACACGAGAGACCAGACCATCATCGTCAAGACTTACATCGACAAGCGTGAAATTGGACGTGCTGCGGCAGAGACGAGCGGCGACATAAACAGAAACGAAAAACGCAGAAGAGGAATAGGAGCATAAAATGTATAAATTCCATGATACAGCAGAACTCTTAAAGCCTCTTGACGAGCTCCCGTCTGAAGCCTTGTGCTTCAACGGGAGCTTCATCGAGAAAATTGTCCCCGGGTACAGGACACTGTACACATCGGGACGTGAGGGGAATGAACGGGAAGTATCCCAGACAGAATCCTCGGACCGTGACGGGGCGCGTTTCCGCTCCGTCAGGCGGAAGCCGAGAGAGATCCATGTAGGCTTCCAGATGAATACCAAAAATGCAAAGGATTATGCTTACAAGTTCAATGCTTTGAAGAAACTCCTGAAGGAAGAAGAAGCGGAGCTGATATTCAATGATGAGCCGGATAAGTTCTTTCGTGGCACGCTGACAGATATTGATATGGAAGATGTCGGAGATCTCTTTGTAACGGGCGAGCTTGTCTTCGTCTGCTCGGATCCGTACAAGTATGCGGTGGATGAGCACAGCATAACGGTCCAGGCAGACGGCGGGCGGGCAACTATCGAGCTTGATTATAGAGGCACAGTGGATGCTTATCCGATTCTCCGGACGACAACGAGGGCAGAGACAGAGTCTTTGCTGTTTTCGGATGATGCCGGCAACATGATTGCCATCGGCACACCTGACGCAAACAATGCAGGCTTGGCAAGAGGCACGAGAAACCTCATCGTTAATGCAAATTCCTTCCTCAACACGGGAATCTATCCGGATACGGTGACAAGATATGCGGAGGAATACTACCGCATGACACCTGTCAGAGTCAATGACGGCTCTCAGGAAGTGGTCACCATTAACGGCACTCGTTACTTAACGATGACACGAGTCATTCCGAGCGAGCAGATCACAGAAGACGAGGAAGAGACCGAGGAAGAGGAGGAAATCGTTGATCCTACGATAGATACTTCCGAAGTGACGGGCATCACGCTTTACAAAGCAATCACGCAGACGACAATGCGCAACTACGTTGTCACAGCACAGCCGCTTTTTTACACGGACGATCTTCGTGAGGTCGGATATTTCCACTTTGGTCTTATCTCGGAAATCGTGGAGCAGAGCGACACGCTGACAGCGGAAATCGAAGAAGCGGAAATCATTCTGGAGAAGACGGGTGTCGGTTCAGCGTATGCCACAGCGGTTATGTGCGTCTATGGCGTGGAAGCCAAGAAAGTGCGCGTGAGGGTCGGCAAAGATAATCCGATCAGCGGACTGAACGGCATCGGCATCGGAATCGCCAGATTTGGGGATATCTACACCTTTACGCTCGGCGAAGAGACCTACGAGATCGATGCATCAGCTTACACATCCATCATGCAGGGGACTAATCCCAAGTATGTATGTGTCTCTCTGGCCAGAGTAAAGGGGCAGCAGCAGATGTCCGGTCTTGGCATATCTCTCGCGCAGAGCATAGCAACAGGCAGGACATCGCAGGATGAGCTGGCCAACGTCATGCGTGCATCAGAGAACATCGTGATTGACTGCTCAACCGGGGAGATTCGATCAAACGGAAGACCCAACCCCGCACTCGGAAGCATCGACAATAACTGGATGGAATTCAGTTTGAAGCCGGGATTCAACCGGATTGAATGCAGTGCAGTCACGACAGATGACATGGGAGCAAAACCCACATCATACACGATGTCTTACCGGGAGGTGTGGGAATGATTGTCTACTTTACGGACAAAATGCTCAATGTCCTCGGTATGGCGGGTGCTCGTGACGGGATGATCATCACGGGTGATGTGTATCAGGACGAGCTGGACACGGGTGCTCCAATCATGGAGTGTTACCTTGAGTATCCAAAGGGGATGCGAAGAAAGGCAGAACGATGTGCGGAGCCGGGCGGGTATGTCCTCAGGAAGCGCCTTAACCGGTATCAGGTATTCACGATACTGGAATCGCAGAGCGAACCCGAATTAGGGCGCGTGTGGATGCACCTCGAAGGCGGGGGCATCGATCTCGTATGCGAAGAAGCAAAGGCGATGGAAGCAGACGGGAAACACCGCATCACGTACTACTTGAATCTATTCATAAAGGACAGCGGTTTCACCATCCGACACAATGACATACCGAGGAACGAGCGGACGTTATCCTGGGACTCTACATCAACCGTCATGGAGAGGATCCTGTCTGTGGCCAACAGCTTCGGTGTAGAGCTTGAGTTCGATTTTGACATTGACGGGCTCCGGATCACTGGCATGTATATCGACATCCGCAAGAAGCGCGGCAAGGTATTACAGAAGCCTCTTGTTGCAGGAAGAGAGATATCTTCCATCAAGCGGAAACGTAGTCTTGCTACTTTCGCCACAGCGTTGAGGGTCGAAGGCGGCACTCCGGAAGGTGAAGAGAATCCCATCAACTTAGTCGGCATGACTTACGATGACGGTGATATCTGGCTATCGGAAGGTGGCAGCCTTTACAGCCGAAAGGGTAGAGAGAATTGGCGGAGATTCAAGGCCAAGGACGAGGGCGGCGGATGGGTTATCGCTTTCTTCTCATATGACACATCCAACAAGAAGATGTTGCTGAGTAAGGCAGTAGCGGAACTCCGAAAGCGCAATCACATGGCTGAGGAGTTCTCAGCCGATATCCTTGACCCGGATATTGTTCTTAATGTCGGCGACACGGTCAAGCTGTCGGACACGGAAGGAATGATCTTCGTATCCGCAAGGGTAACGAAGATTGAAGAATCTGAAGAAGAAATGTACACAACGGTAACATTTGGCGAGTATGTCAATCTTGAAGTTGAGGAGGTGGAAACAGAGTAAATGGCATCCTACAACTTGAATTTAATTCCCGGCGATGCGCCGGTAGTTGTGCCGGTCAATCAGTATGACAGGGGATATACCATCGACTTCACGGTCTACGATGGCGATACGGTCTTCTCACTGGCTGGCTATACGGCTGTGATCAACATCGGAAAACCGGATAAGAACGTCTATGCAGGTGGCACGGTGGTGCTCCGCGGCAACGTGGCCACGGTAACACTGGAAGAGCAGATGACGGCTATGTGGGGACCCTGCATTGCAGAGCTTGTCTTCACGAATGCAAGTGGAAGGCGCGCAACGGCAAATTTCATCTTGGACGTTGAGAAGTCCCCTCTGGAAGACGGGGCGCAGTCCGAGAGCGTCATAAACTATATTGAATCAAGTCTTGAAGCAGCCGAGGGCGCGGCCACAGCCGCAAATGAAGCGACAGAAGCCGCGACGGAAGCAGCAAATGCAGCAAATGAGGCAGCGGAATCCGCCGCCAATGTTGCACGGAACATCGAATCTATGCCCCAGGTCCTCCAGGCTCTTGCCGCAACGCTTTCCAATGCGTCAGGCAGCAACAAGATACTCACCTTCAACAGCAGCGGCGGCGTTGAGGCTCTCAGCGGCGGATATGTTACGCCGCTGATGTACGGAGCAAAAGGGGACGGAACTACGGACGACACGGCCGCATTTGAGGCGGCGCTGGCAAGCGGTGAGAAGGTTGTTGTACCAATGGCCACGTATAAGCTCAGCGCTCCGATCTGGTCGGACGACAGCGTTGTGGTAAATGACAGCGGGACGTACAACACCAAACCCCTGATAGTAAGCAAGGCCGTGCGGGACAGTGCGCCGGTGGAGCACGTTGTTAAGCAGTTCAATGCATCGACCGGAAATATCAGGGATTATTCGCTGCGCGGGGCCTGCTACGATTCCGCCAATAACAGGATCGTTGTAGCATACGGCACAAGCTACGCAGATAAGAACGAGAACACGGATCTGGTATTGACGGCGTATGATACAGATTTCAACCCCGTGGAGGGCCTGTCCAAAGTGATCGCGGACGGCGGCCAGGGCGCCGGTATATGCTACAACCCCAACACGCACAAAATATATGCGGCGTGCGGTAACGGCGCTAACGGCCGCAAAATAGCTGTAATCAACCCCGACACGCTTGCGTTGGAATCATGGCAGCCTGCGCCCGTGTCCTATCGCGTGTGGGGGATCGCTTATGATCCTGACAATGACATGTACTATTGTACTTTTGAGCATAGTGACGGGGCGTTCGTAAACGGCGCTGTCAGTTCGTCCCTCGGGTTAATTGACAAGGCGTTCCCCGCACTTACTGATACGGTCAAGGAAGCGGCGGGGCTTAGCGCCTCCGACGCGCTTGTGGCAGAACAGGCCGTTGTTTACGGACAACAGATTTTACAGTTATTCTCCGGTCCGGGTGCGGCGTACATCGCTCAGCATAATTATGCCGACAACAGCTTGAAAAAAGCCTACCGCATAGCGAGCGACTATTTAACCGGCGACGAACCGAAGGCGCTTGTAAATGTAGGCGGCAAGATTTACATGCTGACAGATATCGCCAACACGGCCGGGCAGCGGTACGTGAGTGTTTCCGAGCTCATGTTTGACAGTCGCATTGATGGCCAAAGCAAGAACACTATGACGGACACAAAAGTGCTGGCCGGCGACGATCTGAACGACGTGTTGACGGTGGGACGCTACGTAGCCCCTACGGTAACAGCCGCCACAAACCTGACAAACGCCCCCACGACGCAGGCGTTTGTGATGTGGGTAGTTCCGGTGCCGTTCACGAAGGAGAGCCGCGCGCAGATTGTCATGACGTATCACGGAGATATCTTCGTGAGGTCTTATGTGGCTCATGTTTCCATCTGGTACGGATGGAGACAGCTTGCTGAGACTGCCCGCAAGGGCGCGACAAAGACAGGATCGTGGGACGGAGTCGGATATGTCACATCGGGCGGCACAGAGGCGCGCTTTACGATCCCGTATCCCATGCCGAGTGCGTCTGATGCAATGCCGAGCATTACCGTCACATCCTGCAAGGTAAATCTTCGCCAGAATGAGAATTATCTGGTGGAAAGCTCCCTGGATCTGGTGACAGCTTCAGGATACGTCGTCTCTGCTACTCCGTCACCGTTCGGCATCAGGATCACAATCACCAAGAGTTCCGCGTTTCCAAATGTCGTTAATAACGAGCCATGCGGTGTCGGCGCTACTGTCACACTACGCTTTACGTAAGGAGGATATACATGATATCTATTTTATCTTCAAAAGCAGCTCCGTCTAAAGTAGTAGACGGAGTAACAAAGAGCAGAGAGGTGTTTTGTTTGGTTGGGCTTTCTTCCGACACAAAGCCCACGACTTCTTACAAAGGCATCCTCATCTGCAATGGGTCGGTATATGACGAGATCGATACCGGCAAGGAGTATCTGTATGACGAAGCCGGGGGAGAGTGGCACGAGCAGCCTGAGGGAGATAAAAAAAAAGACGATCCTACTGCTGAAGAGATTTCGGTAAGCAGAGGATCAGCAGATGCGGGGAAAGTGATTGTAGTTGGAAACGACGGCAAACTTCTCCCCGTGGATCTGGAAGTCGGTGAGGGTCAGATCGCAGTTGATGGTACGTTGAAAATCCCCGGCGCGGCAGCGGATGCTAAGAAAACCGGTGACGCGCTTGCGTCACTAAATGGATCTTTAGGTACGTTAAAGGCTGATTTAAAAGCCTTTACTGGCAACGGCGAAATCGCGTTTACGTCAGGTGGTTACATTACGCTCAGTAATGCTACGGCTGACATTAATACCATCGTGGCTAATAACTCATGGCGCAGAGCTGTTGTGAGTTGTACGGAAGGAGATAAATTTACCCTTAACTGCACAGGTGGCAGTGCGCCGCGCCCGTATGGGTTTTTGTCCAGTAACGGCACAGTGCTTGAGGTTGCTCCTGCAAGTGTGACATTGAGTGGATATGTAGTAACTGCTCCTGCAAATGCTGTCTATTTGGTCATCAATGATAGCAGCGGCTCTAAATCATACTATGGTGAGTTTATCGTAGATGCGGTAGCAGATAACAGAGATGTTATCGACAGTGTGATAGACAGCAACGTGTTGTGGACGAGTAACAGTATCAAATTTACTGGCACCAATAAGCAAATATTTACTATTAACAATCCAACGGCTGGTGTTTATGGTGTACGTGCCAAAGTTACAGGTAACACAGCTGTTAATCCGTTATATATCTATATTTGGGACGCAGATAACACAAGACGAACAGTATCAAAAAATGTTAAAAACGGCGATATATATAACAACAATGCCGTTGTTAATGCAGGGGACACAAAAATAGCATTTGAAATATATGCGGCAACAAGCGGATCAGCAACGGCAACATTTGATGGCATTACGATTTATAAAGGCGCACAGGAAAGTCATACTGTGAAAACAGATGCGGTTATGACTGCGGGAACGGTTGAGCAAATTAAGCAGATTGCAAACGACAAAATCGCAGATTATGACAGCATTACGCCACAGCAGACCACATTTTTTTATACAAGTAAAAACCTGCTTGATCCTACCAATGTTGTAGTCGGAGAATATGTAAGTCAGGCGAATGGAAACTTTTTTGAAAATGATAACCACGAACGCACCGGATATATCGGTATAAAGCCGCAAACAAAGTATCTGATAAAGACATCAAGAAGCGGATATGCTTTCACCATAAGATATGCGTTTTACGACGCACAGAAAGCATACATATCAGGTGATTATTTATCTTCTGCACAATACTATGTTGTACAATCGCCGCAGAATGCCGCTTATATCGCATTTTCCACTGATCCTTTTTACTTCCCGATGATGATTGCACAGTCAGAATCAGATGCGGGTTATGAAGCATACGGAATCTGTTACCTGTTGCCGGAATACATTGTAGATAGTGTCGATGATGTTTTGCTCAACGTGCCGTCAAAGATATATGCCACATCTGGGATTGAGTGCAATATCTATTTTGAAAACATCACGGAAAGATGGAAAGAATATGCGTGGAACGTAGATTGTACAAAAGGGAAGCAGTTAGACCGTGGGTATCGTATCACGCCTGTTGACGCTGACGCAGGGACATATACGCTGACTATATCTGTATCACCTAAAAACAATCTGTCCGTTTCCAAACAGGTACAGACCACACTTGTTATCACAGCGGCATCGGCAGGAACAGGATCAAGCAAAAGCGTGATCGTCCTCGGAGACAGTACCACAGATAACGGTACTGTTATCGACAAGTTACATGCCAATTTTACAAACGATGGTATGACCGTGACAACGATCGGTACAAGAGGGACAGCCCCGAACAACATGGAAGGACGATCCGGTTGGTCGCTGACGGATTATTTTACAAAAGCGTCCATCACATATCCTGAAGGTGATGCGAGGGGAACCATCTACAACCCGTTTTATAATCCAACAACACAGACGTTTGATGCCGATTACTACTTTGATAACAGCGGAATTTCGGTACCTGACTGGTTTATCATCAACATGGGCATCAATGATATGTTCAGCCCGACAAGCGATGATGCGCTTAATACAAAAATCGAAACGTGCATCGGTTATCTGCATGACATGGTCGATAGTGTACAAGATGCCGCACCATCAATAAGCATCGGCATATGTATTACGATCCCGCCAAACCATTCACAGGATGCGTTTGGCAAGGCTTATGGATGCGCTCAGACAAGGGACAGATATAAACACAACAATGCTGTTTGGGCGGCGCGGATTATCAGCGAGTTTTCCGACATGGAGACAGATGGTGTTTATCTTATCCCTATCCATGCCAATCTTGATACTGTTTACAACATGGGCATGGAGTCTGTCGTAGTTAACGCACGTAACACAGATATAACCTATCAATCACCTATCGGTAATGGTGGTGTACATCCTGTAACAAGCGGATACTGGCAGATTGCAGATGTTTACACGGCATTTCTAAAAGCTAATGCGTAAGTAGACTAAACGGGCATTTAGTAGTAACTATACCACCTAATGCGTAATGGTATGATGTGGTAGCAATAAATCAAACGGCCCCGGATGAACGGGGCCGCTGATCATGGAGCGACATCATCTTTATGTTTCTCGAACCAATCAGACAGCGCCTTCCGGATCACCCAGGAAGCAGACCGCTCATTGATTTGACAGTAGTGCATGAGCTGGTCGAACTGTCGGGGTTCAAATGACACAGACATTTTTATATGTTTATCCTTGTCGCTCTTTTTTGGTGGTGCCATGCTATCACCTCCCACTTGTATGATAAGCATTGTATGAGGTGGTAGCAAGTCACACGGCATATGTTCCCGGCATTTGTGTCGGTAACAATAAAATCTGCTATCAAAAAATCTAAGCCGGGCATTTACTTAACAAAAAAGATTTTTGCAGTAAAATAAGGAGGTTTACTTGAAGCAAGCAAGAGATAGACCGTAAATGGTCGGGCTAACAGTAACATATTTAATGATCACCAAAAGCACCCGCACAGGTGCTTTTTTATTTAAAGGAGGTATGACATGAAAGAAACCTATTATTTAATCGCGGGGCTTGTGTCCGCCGCGATTGCTTACGTATCCGACAAACTCGGCATGCTCATCCCGCTGATCGGACTTCTTGTGCTCATGATGGTAATCGATTACATCACCGGCATGCTGGCGGCCAAAAAGGAAGCCGTTGAACATCCGGACGATCCTAAATACGGATGGTCAAGCGCCGTCGGCATGAACGGGATTATAAAAAAATTCGGGATTCTTTGTGTGATTGTCGTGTCAATGGTACTTGATTATATTGTCGCGACGCTTGCTATTCAGATGAATTTCAATCCGCCGATCACGACACTTTTCTCGCTTCTGGTAACATCGTGGTTTTTACTTAACGAGATGTTGTCCATCATTGAAAATTCTGGACGAATGGGAGCTGATGTACCGGACTGGCTCGTAAAATACATTGCAATACTGAAAGACAAGATAGACGATACCGGCACAGGTGCGGAAGGTATGTAATACAGTTTTAGACGGGGGACATGGTCCTCCGTCTTTTTTAATTTGGAGAGGAGAAAAGATGAATAAAAAGAATTTACATGTACTTTCAAACATCATAGCAGCTGTTGAAAGTGGCGGTCAGACCTACTCCGAAAATAGGGATTGGACAGCTTATGCCGGAGCCTACACAAATTCCAATGAGGAACACACTTGCACGCTCGGACCGTATCAGGCATACGGAGAAGAGGCGCAGGAGCTTATACAGTATATCTTTGATGAGCATCCGGACGTCTTCGCGGCGTGCGATCCGAATAATGTTATCAAGTTAAAGCTTTCTGTTTCGTGGGTAGGGACGCGGTGGAATCCGTCACCCGCAGAGAAGGCAATCCTAATCAAGATGCTTGCCACTGATGCAGGCCATGAAGCATCTGAGTATGTCTTTCAGGAGAGATTGAAAAAGTATATTGCAAGGGCTGAAGAAAACGGCGTGAAGAATGTAGAAGGTCAGATGATGTGGGCGGAAGTCCAGCATCTTGGCGGTAAGAGCGCCGTACTTCGCGTATTTGAGCGTTTTCCAAAGGATGCCGGGTATTCGTGCAGTGAGTGGCTTGAAGTCCTTAAAAAGGACCAGGCGGACAACTACTACAAGAAAAACGGAGTCGGTTCGAGCAAGTACTGGAGCAGACATGTTAAGTGTGTGGAGTTCATCGGTAAGTATGCTGACCTGAAAGACGGCGAGCAGGCCGAAACGAAAAAGGAGACAGCAATGGGAACTACAGCTGATAAGATTATTGAAAGAGCGGCACACTATGTCGGCTACCGCGAAAAGAATCATGCATCTGCCGATATGGAGAACTTTACCGCCGATGCAGGAAGCGGAAACTTTCAGAAGTTCCAGGAGCTTGCAGGAGCCGGCAACGGAGATCAGTGGTGCCAGTACTTTGTAGACGGTATCGCGGTAGAAGTCATGGGCAGTATTGCGAAAGCCAAAAAACTCCTCTGCCAGACGAACAGCGGAAACTACATGACAGGTTATACTCCGGATGGCAGCGGATATTTCAAGCGGGCCGGAAGATGGTATAAAACACCTCAGAAGGGTGATGTGATCTATTTCTACAGTTCTTCGATGGGAAGAATCTGTCATGTCGGATATGTCGAGAAGGCCGATACTGCAAGCAAAACCGTTTACACGATTGAAGGCAATACCAATTCAGACGGATTCGCCACGAACGGCGGATGCGTTGCAAGGCACTCTTACAGCTATGCGAATGTGGGCGGCGGCAATCGTGTTGCAGGATTCGGCAGACCGATGTATGAAGACGTCAATTCCTTCGTGACATTGAGACGCGGGAACAGCGGAGATGAGGTAAGGACCCTGCAGGAAAATCTTCAGCTCGTAGGATTTGTTGACTGCGCATATTATACATCTCAGAATTTCGTAGACGGTGACTTCGGATCCGGAACGGAGAAGAGCGTTGTCATGCTCCAGGAAGCATGTGGACTTGAGGTAGACGGCATTTACGGTGAGCAGTCAGACAAGGCCCTCACAGATCTTGTGAAGAAGGCAAAGGCGTCATCTTTCAAGAAAACAGTAAAAGAGTTCCTTGGTGAAGCATCGAAAGTTGCTAAGCTTGTCCGTGATAATGGATGGAAGTATGGAAATGCTCCTGCCCTTCCTTCGGTTTATCCGATTTGCAAGATGACATCCTGCGACAGGTTCATTGATCAGACACTTTACGCTTGCGGACTTACCGATGTTGGTAATCGTAATATTGGCGCTCTTGAAAAGTATCTGCTTTCAAAGGGTGCCGTAAGAATCACGGATAAGAATAAGATTGCTGCCGGCGATATTATCAAGTTTAGCCATGGACATGTGTGCATCCTTGGCAACAAAAAGGGTAACATGTGGGAAAGATACGACGGGGGAAGCAACGACCGCCTGAGAGGCTTTCAGCCCTTCATAGAAGGCATTTACGCATTCGAAGCAGCTTACAGGCTTCCGTTCATTGATGAGAGAAAACTTCTTGTCAAGAAAGGGCAGGAGCACAGCATCAATTTCACCGGCGTGTCTATCGAGGTCGACGGGATCCGCGGAGCAGAGACGACGCGCAACATGATCAGATGCCTTCAGAGGGCAGCCAATCTTGACTGGCAGGCAGGACTCACAGAAGACGGAATCATCGGACCGAAGACAAGAGCTGCGTTCCACGGGCATTACATCAAGCTCGGCGAATCTCAGAAGATGGTCACGGCCGTCGAGATTATCTGCTACTGCCTTGGCCGCGATCCGAAAGGAGTGGAGTATCCTGGCAAATTCGGCAGCGGTCTTGCTGCGGCGCTCGGTACACAGTATCTCAGCGGCGAGGATATCCTTAAGTTGGTTGACTAACATTTGACTAACATTTGACTAACTTTTGAATAGCACTTGAATATCGCAAGATACAAATAATCTTTGTATTTTTGCATGAAATACAAAAGATAATTGTTTAGCCTCTTCGGGGTTTGGGTTCCCCCAAAACAAAATTGATTTGATATCAATTTGCACTGCTTGCAACTTTAATTTATGCGTCGGTATATACCGTTGCCCTGCTTGCGAAGTTGCGTGGAGAAATATTATCAAATACCAGAAAATGATATTAAATATCATGAAACCGATAATAAATATCATGGAATCGAGTGCGGATATGAGTTTATACGAGTGAACTCGAACGAATTGAGTGGTAAAGAGTGGTCGTCAAAATGTCGTCAGCTGTGCCGAAACTCCGCATAAAATCAAGGCGGTTAAGCTGACTCTTAATCAGGGTGTCCGGGGTTCGAGTCCCCGGAGGCGCAGGAAGAAAAGAACCCGATATTTCGTCGATATGAACAAAAAAGACGCGATATCGGGTTCTTTTTTGCGTTTTAT
>ODAI011488220.1_pt1 | contig 17494 bp, 18 predicted proteins | sample 1539321 | NCBI WGS metagenome assembly ODAI01 (sample SAMN02144231, study PRJEB22623) | gut metagenome | biome: sheep rumen | host: Ovis aries | place: New Zealand | reverse complement strand
TTAAAGAATTATTTAAATAAGTTTCTACTAATGACATAGATCTCCTTTCAGGATTAATAATAAACATTAACAAAGAGATTGTAAACTAAAACACTAAATTTGATCTTTCTTCTAATTTTTCTGTTGATTTAGGTTTAGAATCAATAAATCCCTCTGAAGTCTCCATCATCCAAGCTTGATGTAAATATTCTTCCATCTTATTACCAAATAATGTACTAGGCCTTAAATAAATACTACTTAACTGACCAGTTGAAAACATAACAGGATGTTCACCCCATTCATGCCATTTAAAATCTATTACAGTATAAAAATCCTGAATTTGATATCCTTCATTTAAACGAGCCTTAATGATACGTTTCGCACCAGCTGATGATGATCTAAATTTACTACCACATTTTTTATTAAAATAATTGATAATAAGATCTACTTTTTCTTGTAATTCTTTATCTTTATTATATTTATTATCTATTTTATTATTAATATCTATATTATTCTGTAAATTTTGTTTACTTGCTTCAGGTAAACTTTGTTTACTTTCATCTGTAACTTTGTTTACATTGATTCTGTACTTATTATTAGGTTTACAATCTTCTTTAATAATAAGTCCATCATTTATTAACTGCTTAATTGCTTTAATTACTCCCTGTCTTGTACCATTTGTCCATCCTTGCAAATACTCTAAACTACCATTATAACAGCTACTTCCATCCTGACAAAATCCATAAATAATTGCATAAATAATAAGTGGAATACCTTTTAACTTTAATTTACTAAGCATCCATCCTTGAATATTTACATAATTCTCTTCTTTAATTTCCATTGAAGAGTCCTTCCTTCCTAATATAAAATAATAAAGACTTTAATTTCATTTTTAACATTTTTGAAGATAACTTATTAATTGTATTTAAAGATTTTTTAAAATCATCTTCTGTCACTCCATAATAATCATGATAGTAATCAAAATAATCATTTGTTAAACTTTTTAAATCTTTAACAATTTTCTTTTCATCATACTTATCATAATTATTATAACAAATAATATCTAAAAGTAAACCTGACAAAATATCACCTTTTTCAAAGAACTCAGAAATAAATATTCTAACAGTATCTATTTCACTAGACTCCATATTAAATAAAAGTCCATCTGTAGCATCATTAAATTCTTCATGAACTCCATCAATACTTAAAGTATTAAAATTAGATTTTCTTCTGTAAGCATTTAATCTAGATAGCATTATGCTTCTTTGCCTTTTTAATGCAATATGAAATGCTTTATCAGGTGCAGCATAATCACCATACAAAGAACTTTCAGGATTTTCCCATACTCTTTTGTTTAATACATATCTTATTGTATCAATAACACAATCATGGCATTCTTCAAATGTAACATGTCTATTACATTGAACATAAACTCTACCAGCATACCCCCAGAATCTACAAACAATTCCAGCAAAAAAGTATTCAGCTAAATCATCGTTTTCATGCTTAATATATTCATAAAAAAGTTGATTTTGATCATACTCTTTCCAGTTGATAAAATCAGCTTTCTTACGATAACTATTATAAATCTGCTCTAACATTTAAAATACCAATATGTTCTTTCTATTAAACTTTGTAACAGGATCATCTCCTACATAATACTTAAGTACATGTTCTTTCATTTCTTCAGGAGACTTTTCAATACATTCACCCACAACTCTACCAAATAATTCCATGTTTTTAAGCTGTTCTTCATGATCAAGATATACTCTACCAAGCATCATTAACTGCTCTAATGTTTCACTAATAATCATCCCTGTATGGAATTCATTTCTGAAAATATTATTCTGTCTAAAGAACATATCACTATAACACCAAATAGATACACATTCTTTGTCATTCAACATGTCAACAAATGAATCATCAACAATATATCCACCTAATCTCGGATTAAGAAGACCATTAGAAGTTCCATGACCCAACATAATAATCTTATCATGTAATCTAATTTGTTCTCTAACAAACTCCCTACATTCTTCTGGATGAAACTTAAGAGCATCTCCTTTAAATGCATCTTTAAAATTAATTACATCATAACCTTTTCCATCATAGATAAGTTTCAGGAAATCTGTACTTCTATCATCAGGGTGTACAACTAAAACGCTTGACATTAACAAAAGTCCTCCTCATACTCTTCTTCAAGATAGTCTTGAATCTGGGCTTCATATTCCTTATATTTATAATAATCAATAAAATCTTGTTCATACTTATGCTGAAGTTCAACTGGAACTTGATTATCAAGTTCTATATTATATTGAATCCCTCTATACTCGTAACATTCAATGTTATCTTTCTTGCTTATAAATCGTGCATTGCTTCTATATGTTGTCATATCTTACCTCCTAATGAAATTATAATAAAAAATCCTATTAAGGTAAACTAAATTTACCAGATAGGATCAGTATGATACTCATACACTTTATCAAGAGTCCATTCATGATTAGGATAATCTTTATTGACTCTCTTTTCAGCATTATCTACTGAAACAGCTCTGTAAGTTACATGTTCACCTTTTTCATTGATGAATCTATAACCACTATAATGTTCACCACGAACACCAGAGTTCTTTAATCTTCCTTCACGAATAATAACAGAGATAGTGGATGGAGTATATACTCTTCTTCCATAGTTGCCTTCTTTAAATGATCCAGCAACAGTTTCACAATCTGCATAATGAGATTTATACTGCTTATAAGGCATATTCCAGACAAAGTCACCATCTTTAAGAGATTCCATTTGTTCCTGAGCTTTTAACTCATCTCTTTCTTCTTTTGTAAGTTGTCTTTCAACAATTTCAAGAAGTTTAACTCTTGTAAGAAGAGTCTGTTTTTCACCTTTATATTCGCCTTCACCTTTAATAGAAGCTTTAATTTTAACAACAGAACCTTTTGTAGGAAATATTTCTGAAGATGGAGTTAAACCACCGATTTCTTTTCCTTCAACCATAAGAATATTAGTTGTTTTCCAGACATAAACTTTTCCAGTGCCATCTTCAAACTTATAGATGTAATTATCTACTAATTTATATCCATAATATGTTGTGAAATGATATTCATTGACAAACTTAACTACACCTTCAAACTTTTCCATATCTTACCTCTTTACATTATTATTGTATCAAAAATAAAAAGGTATGTAAACTAAATTTACATACCTTATTTTGTTATTTCGAAGAACATATCTAATCCTATTTGAGATGATTCTTCATTTGATTTATGATTGATCTTATCATCAATATTTTCTTGTGCTAATTTATGCTGAATCGATGGTGCTGTGATACAATAATCTATTGAATTAGGATACTCTACTTCATATTTATAACCTTTGTAACTATATTCAACAAATGTTGAAAACTTTTCATAATACTTAACTCCAGTAGGAGTAGCATTATTCTTCACAGCTGTAGTCTTCATATTTGATCTCCGCGATCATTGTGATTGTGCATGGTTCTACATTTTTGTAGTAATCGTCTGAATAGGCAGCCATGATTTCTTTTTTGGCTTCTCTATAGTTCTTAGCATTCCAGTATTCAGTTGCATGGTACATACCGTTTTTGTAATAAATTTCATAAATGAATCTCTTCATGTTTCTTACCTCTTCCTTTTACATTATCATTATATCACAATACATGTTCATGTAAACTAAATTTACACAAAATTTGAGGCTATTTGAGGCCGTCTGGTGATTATTTATTAAATTATATATAAATACATTAAAATTAATAAACTAATCTCCTGTGTCACATGTTAAATTCCAAGAAGTTCTTTTAACTCTTCTAAGTCATTTACTTTACCATCTATCATATAATCTGAAATATTTTTCTTTCTATTTAAAAGATTTCATACTCTTTCATCTATAGTTCCATTACATATCAAATTATAAATAATTACTGGTCTTTCTGATCCTATTCTTCATATACGATCACAAGCTTGATCGAAGTCAGCTCATGTTCATGATGTATCTAAATGAATCATGTATGTCGCAGCTGTCAATGTTTGACCAGTTCCAACTTTTTGAACAGTTCCTAAAAATACTTTATACTCAGGATCATTTTGAAACTTATCTATATTATCTGAGACTTGTTTATCATCAAGATCTCCTGTTCCTATAAGAGGCTTATATTGCTTAAGCTTATCTTGTAAAATGTATAATGGCTCTTTAAAATAAGAAAATACAACTACTTTCTCTCCACCACTTATTATTTCTTCTATAAGATCAATTGCTCTTTCAATTTTTGTTGGAATTATTTCAGAAGAACTTAATACTGATGGAGCTGATGTTGCTTGTCTTAATCTAGTTATCATTCCTAAAAGATTAGTTGTATTTATTTTTACTTTATCAATATCATCAACAATTCCATTCATCATATCTTCATAGAACTTTTGCTGTGTCGAATCCATGTCTATAAACTCTGGAATAATTGTTTTGGGAGGGAGATTAAGAATTGACTTATCTCTTCTTAATGAACATGAATCTATTTCTTCTTTAAGAACATTAATATTTTTATAAGCTACTATTTGGTTATGACCAAATTTTTGTTCATATACACAATAATAATTCTTAAAATTTGTTCATGTAGAATTTTCTTTACCTATAAATTTCAATGGCACAAATGCGTCTAAAGGTGAATTAAGTAAAAGAGTTCCTGTCATTCCAATATGACGTTTACCTACTTTTGAAAGTTTAAGTAAATTTTTACCTTGCTGCGATGTAGGCGATTTTGCCCTATGAACTTCATCAAAACAAATTAAATCAAACTTATTATGACTGTCCATTATAGCATCTATTATTAAATTATCTCTAAGAGACTCTACATTTAATATTACAAAGTATTCATCTATCTTATTATATAGCTGTTCTGCTCTATCTTTTATTGATGTATAAGATACTTTGCCTTTACTATTTATCTTTTCACCTATTATAACACAAGATTCATTTGAATGTTTTAATATTTCTTTTTTCCAGTTATTCTTAAGAGAATTAATTCCACAAAGTATTAAACAGTGTTCATAATTTTCTTGTGCCTTTAATTCTTCTGCTAGATATATGACCTGAAGTGTTTTGCCTAATCCTGGAGGATCTTGTAAAAGTCCATTAGGATTATTAAGCATTCATTTAATTCCTTCTAATTGATAATCAAAGGGCTCAGTTTTATATTTTAATGTTAAATCATAATTATTTTTTGCTTCATCTTCAAAGCAACTAAAAGAAATATCATCTAAATAAGTAAGGTTATCAATCAAAAAAGCCAGCTGATTCACTGGCGCTTCCCAGAATTTTTGTGTTTTATGCCAAATAGTCCCATCTGATTGTTTTAAGATAGATATTATATCTGCATTATATTCAAAATCTATTTTTAAAGATGTTTCACCTGGACACTTAAATGACTTTATCTCTGTTATATAAATCACTAGAATAACTCTGTTTCATCAAGTTTAATTTTCTTAGGCTTATTTATCGGTGTACTGTAATCTTCATCAAAATTTTCACCGTTATCAACTTCAACATTAAATATTAAATTTGCATGTATTTTAAGTTTCGATAAGCATGATTCACAAACAAATTCTTCATTATAGTCTGGATCATCACCTAAATAAAATTCAATTTCTCCTGAAGCATTCCTTGTAATATCTTGCTGTTTACCGAAAAAACTTTCTGGATAAAATACCTCTGAAGGTAAATAATTTGTACCACACACTGGACACTTAATCACAGTTAAATCTTTCATAATAAAACCACTCCTATCTGTCTAAATATATTATACTATAAGCAAGTCTAAATTTTAAACTAAAATAAAAAAAAGAGGATTTCTCCTCTTAAATTTCATGTTTTCATGAGCCATTTTGTTTTGTTCAAATATCTGTAACAGTCTTTCAGATACCATTAATTTTTACAAAACACTTATTAACTTTTTTCCATGAACCATTTATTTTCATGTACTTTCCAGTTTTAGCTCATATACCATAATATGTTTCAATAATCCCTCAATCATTAAGATCTTTATAATTTTTAATCTTAATATCAATAGGAAGTTCTATTTCTATTTCATGACCTTGAGTATCAACAACTTTTTCAGGAGGTACTGTATAAGTTCCATGATATCCATTATTAACTAAACTTAATGTATCTCACCCGTCAGGTTTTGCATCTAATCAGCCTAAAAATACGAAATCTCCACTTCTTAATTGATTTGGTGCATATTTAAGAAATGCCTTGTCACCTTGAGGATCTAAAGTGGCTGTATCAATATTGTATGTATGAGTATCTACTTGCTCTGAACCGCTGTCAGTTAAATAATAGACACATTTTACAGTATTTACATTATATTCTCATTGAGCATATAATGTAACATTATTATTAGTGTATTCAGTATTAATAGCATTATAAAATGTATCTGGTATAAATTCATTTACTCCAATTGGAGTTATTGATTTTGTTTGATCTGATCAACCAATAAATTTATAACCTAATCTTAAAGGAGCAAAATTTGGTGTTCTTGCGCTATTTGCCCCATATGTTTTATCTGTAGTGTAATCAGATATTTTACCCATATCTTCAGGCATTTGCCCACCATTAAGATTGAATGCTATTTTATAACTTTGAGGTTCAAATTGAGCATATAATGTAAATGAGCTTGTCACTTGATCTGATTGAGATGCTACATTACCATTTGAATAATTTCAAAAATTTGTTTTTTGATATCCCTTTTTATATGCTGTAGGTAATGACCCTAAAGACCTGTATACTCAAATTCTATCTCCAACATCTGAATTAAATGATGCTTTTAATGTGTTATCAGATAACATTGTATATGATTGGCCAGGTGAATAAGAGCCTCATTTATTAAATGTGTAATTAATTGTTTGACTTCATGACCAAGAATACTGTTTAGATGTGGGTGAAACTATACCTCCATTAGCATTAAATACAACTGTATATTCTCCATTGTCTTTTGGATTTTCTTTATAACTACTTAATCCAGATTTTATCTGTATTACTTTACCATAATACCCTTCAACTATTGAGCCATTTTGACTACCATCAACATTCAAGTATGTTAATGTTCTTTTAATTTTTGGAGCATTAAATGATAACTTTATGATATTACTACTTTGAGCTGTACCTCTATCATAATTGAATACAGGATATATATTTACTGAAGCAGATTTATCACTTGAATATGAATCAATTATACTATTTCCACTGCTAATAATTGCTACTGTTGTTCAACTAGTTGATATTTGTGATACTAAAATAGTACTCCCTTTTGGGTATGACTTTGAACTATTAAAACTTCTAAATCCAGAGCTAGAAGCGTTACAGCTACCTATTGATACATTTCCAGCTTCAGAAAATGATCCACTCTTTTTTAATTGTATAAGAATATTTCTAACAACAAATGTTGTTCCTGACATCATACCGTCAACTGTAGCTCTTAATGATATATATCCTGAGCCATGTGATCCAGATACAGTGAATATTGTGTTACTTCCAGTTTCATATGTTGATGTAGATGTACTCAATCCTAAATTACAAGTTTTATTTAAGGTTATTCCATAGCCACTTACTGCCATAAACTACTCCTTAATTAGTATATTTAAATCAGAAATCACCATTTTTACCGACTTCTTGTTGAGGATTTCCTTCACTAGCATAGAATGCTACACCACTGTCCATTAAATGACCTTGAGTGATTAATGCTGCTTGTGTATATTTATAATCAACATTATTCTTTGATCCACTTGTCTGAGGCACACCTGACGAAGATGATAATGCAACCATGGTTCCTGATGTACTTACATAAACAGGTTGAGTAGCACTACCTACTCCTCTAGGACTTGGAAAGAAGCTATTTAATGTATTATTAAATTCATCTGTTAATGCTACTTCATTATTATTTAGTTTACTTGAATTTATTCCATTTCCGGCTGTAAGTTTGTTTTGTTTTCCATCTAACAAAGATGATACGCTTCTTGTTCTATCACCTTTATAATAAATAGAATTACTTGAAAATTTAACTTGATTAACTAATGACCCATTACTTGAAACTTGAAGTGTGTAATACTTATAATTAGTAGTATCACTTACATTAAAACCATTAGCATCAGTTGTATAAGCTAATCCTTTAAAGTTTCCATTATCAACATCTTCATCTATTGTAGTAGAACTTGTATCAAAATCAACAAGAGCATTTGCACCTTGTTCAACCTTAATGCCAACTCATAAATTAGGATAAGTATTTAAGCTAAAACCTTCTATCTCAAAATAATAGCCATGTAATACAACTTTTAATGGCTCACGAGGAAAAGAATCTTCAGTAGATAATACATATCTATCATAGTCAACAACTGAATTAACTATATTTACAAAATTTTCTTCACTTGTATATTTACCCTTTGTTTCTACTTTTCTATATGCAGATGGAAACATATCCACACTAGCTGTCTTGAAAAAATTACTCATGTATTATCTCCTATAAATTACGATCTATTTCTCATTTATAACTTACGTACAAAGTCCATTCAATCTTTAAGTTTGTATCTCCAGAAATTGTCAATGGAGCAGGCAATTCGACTGTTGCATAAACTCTTCTACTCTCATCTTTGCTCAATAATTGAAAACCATTTATGATAGATCCTGAAATTATTGAACTAGGAATTAGGAAGGTGATTTCTGTTGTGCAGAAACCACCGTCATTTCCCTCTGTGTCTTGATGTGTATCTCAATATGAAGCATTAGCTCCAACTTTTGAACTTACATAAGGTGAACCATTACCAATAGGAATAGGTTTACCATCAGTGCCTTTAGTAAATGGAACTACAATTCCAGGTCTTTTAGCAATTACGTAATCTCCAGTTAATGCTTGTGCAATATATTCACATAAATATATAGTACCAGTATTATGAGTAACAATTTGACCTGTTTTCTTTCCACCTTTAATAAGTGTTATTTTAACATTTCCCTGAGTTATTGCATTATTTTTAATCTCAGTCTTTACTTCTTTACTCTTTTTATTACTCATAAATTATTCCTCCGGAACTTCAAATTTATCATCATAGATAAATGTTTCGATAAACTGGTTTGGAACTATATTACCTTGTTCATCATTACCTGTGATACTTATCTTTTGAGATGTTGCTTTGTCAGTACCTACATACATTCTATCATTATTTGGATAATTTTCATATGCTATAACAACATCCCCACCTTCATTGACTCTTCTTTCATTGTAGTAGATATCTGTATAAACAATATCACGCAAGTTATATGATTTATACTTAACAATATTGTAAGTAAGTCCTGAAGGTAACAAATATTTAACTAAATCCTCAATAATACCTAATGTAAATAAATCTTCAGGAACTCTTATTGTTACATTATAATTTGACATTGTAACAACTTCATCCAATGATTCACCTACAATATTTTCAATTCTCATTAAAATATCTACACAATATTCAAGTGCCTTAACAGTACCCTTATTTCTCATTAAATATTTAAAACAAGTTGTTACTGCTTCAAGATCATCCAAGTCTCATGAATGATCTGGTTCAAAATTTAATGTTTTAGCACGTAACATTGTCAATCTGTTATCTATATTAGTATCCCAAATTGACATATTATCTATGTAAGTTTTTACATAGTTGAATAATGCTGTATAAAGCCTAGCAATTACTTGATAATCTCTTGACTGTGAACTATACTCTCATGGAGTTTGTTTTACTATATCAATCATTAGTAACTCCCATTCCTCATATCCTTAACAATTTCCATAACTGAATTTTGTAAATCTATTTGAGCAATAGTCATCTTATTTGCTATGTTATTCTTATCCCACATTGAATAAGCATTTTCGAAATCTACCGTATCCATAGCAATTGAATTATCTAATCTATATGGATAGTAAGGCTTAATAGAAGGTTGATCTGATCCTTTAATAATTTCTGAGATTCTTCTATTTAAATTTTGTAAAGAAGTACCAGAATCATTATTAAATATATTAATATCAGGATTAACTCCATCTATAACACATAAATCATCAATAAATAATGATTCATTCTCTGTCTCAGCTCTTCCTGTCCATTGAATGCATAGATACAACTCCAATGTGTTAGGAATTCCTTGCACAGCTGTAGGCTTCAAATAATATGAAGTATTACCAGTTAAAACTATATTTTGTGCAGGCGATGTTGCATTATAATCTGATATTTGTATTTGTGATGATGAATATGAAGGACTTCCACTTGGTCCAGTTGCTTCAAACCAAACTGTTACAGGAACCTCCGACCCAGTCATATGAATTGGAACTATATATTCTTTAGAAGAAATATCTTCACAATAAAATGGATATTTTATAGGCTCTGTAATAGCATTTGTAATCTTAACTCCTCTTGCATAAGATGTTTCATCTTTTGTATAAGAAAAGAAGTTTGTTAATTGAGGTAAGTTTATAATGTTACCTATATTAACACAATTTGCTGAAGCCTGGATATAACAATTAGCTCTATTTTCAGCACTTACGACAACATCAGATCCGCTAACATTAAATACAACTCTTTGCGAACTTACAATCTCTTCGCTTCCAGCATCTACTGAAGTAATTAACTGTTGTTCAATTCCAGGACCAGCATTTAAGTCAAGTCTTGATTTAATTTCATAGAAATTAGTTAATGATGGCAATGTAGTTGAATTTCCATTAACAGTGTAAATAATTGATCCATCACACATTGAGAATCCATCTTCTACATTAAGTCCTTCATTATCATTTATATAAGTATATCCATTTCTATTAAATGCATATTCACTTATAGTTTGTCCATCCATTATTCTAGGCATGTACTTAGATGACCAACCAATAATTTTAATACTATCTGTTTCACCTAAAGTAATAATATTCATCTCTGTAATATAGAATGGAGTAGCTGCAAAATTAATATTCTTCTGCCATGGAATTGCTGTTGATACACCTGTATTTGAAATTGATTCTATAGTAAGTGTATTAGCAGGAATTGACCATTGAGAATCATCTGAATCTGTTCTTTCAAGTTTTGTACCAGAACCTAAGATAATCATTTCATTTAAAGATGAATTTGTATAAATGAAATATTCATTGCTTCTTAAAATTCTTGTTTTAACATTTCCATTAAATAATACGTTATTACCTTCAGCATCACTGTTAACAATCCAGTAACACCATATACCTGTACTATTTAATTTTGTAGTCATTAACTTTCTCTTAGAGATTGTTTGATTTGTAGTTAATGTCTTGAAAGCCTGATCAGCATAAGTATCACCACTTACTTTATCAGTTCATGTTTTCTTAGTGCCAACAGAAGCTGATTGATCTGTAGGTATTAAATCAAATGAAGAATAAACAACATCTCCTGGATAAAGAATATCAGTGTACTGAGTACCATCTTTAGAATATATCAAAACAATCTTTTCACTTGATTTAAGTGTATGATCTGTATTTGCTTTTATTGAATCATTTTCTGCACCAATATATCTATAATTTACATATACAGAGTAAGTTGTATCTGAATAATAATTAGGATAGATAATTTGAATAGCTTCATTCTTATTAAGAGTATAATCAATATTAACAACACCTGATTCTATTGATTTAGTATTAACATCTTTTGTAATAATAATATCACCAGCAGGCAACATTACTTTGCTAGTTGTAGTTACCAAACTACCTTCATCTAATTTATTTACTACTTGAACTACTGTATCAAGAGCACTAGTGAACGTTGTAGTTTTAATAATTTTATTACTGTTATTTCCGTCTAATTCATAAAGAATGAATGAATCTTTTTCTCCATTCTTATTCTTTCCTAACTCATATCCCAAGTTATTTCCTATTGAATAAGATTTTGTACCACTTCCTGAATCAGGTGGAATTATAAATGAATACTTATAGTTTGAACCTGTAGATTTAAATCTAAGAGTTGATCTCTGTACATTTGATTCACCCTCTTGTTCAGCTGTCTGGTCTGAACTTGTAGTTAATGGAATATAAAGTTCAGTTTTAACTGAATCTTGATTTTTATATGTCTCACCATTAAGCTGACCATATTCATAATCAAATTCTTCATTAAAGTCAAATAAACAAATACGACCAGCAAGTACATTCTTAGCAACTAAATCTAAAAGAATATCTCCTTCTACTGGAGTTTCTGTAACTTTAGTGCCATTAGTCTTCATTGCTACTGATCTATATTCTATAGGAAGAATATCAACTCTTCTTACTCTTGAATCAGAAGCAACAATTACTTTTTCAATATCCTCAACATCTAATTTAACTCCAAACTCAAGTCTTCTAGGATTAAAGTTTTCAGAAATAGCTCTACGAATATTGTCTAATATTTCATTCTTTTCAACTTCAGTTACTTTGCTATAAGGAGTAATTAAAACATTTAAAGGGGCATAGTTTTTAAAGCAATAAACATCAGAATCAGTTGGATCATTTCATGTATGTGAAATACATTTAACTTCTTCAATATCAGCTTTTATTTCATCTCTTACAGCTTCTGAAATTGGAGTAAAAGAATTATTTAATGCTACTCAATATTGACTAGTATTGTAATCACTCATTGCAAATGCTTTAAGTCCATATAAAACTAAGTCATATGGTGTCATTGCTTGAGTTAAAACTGCAAAGTCGTTTAAGTTTATACTGCCATCTTCTAATGCAACAAAATTTACAATTGAGCTTATATTAGACATATTGCAATAAAGTTTTTCATTTTCATCACAATATCAAATATCTCCAGGATTTCCAGATGAATCCATTATTTCTGCAATTGTATCTTTCTTTCCTTTAAAATGTAAAGCACAATCTTTTGTACTAATCGTCTTAAATCTCTTAAAATTATTTTCAATATCTCATGAAATAACTTGAGCAGATTTATTATAATCAGTACGTCTGTCAGTTACGTAAACATTAGATACAAGAGGATTATCATTATTATCTGTAAGCATGTAAATTTTGTTTTCATAATCTTTACATGTTACAAGAGTATCAAATGTACCAACTACTCTTCTGAAAGATTGATACATTTCATTTATTGTTTCAGGATTTTTACCATTAACAATTGATCCAGCATTATACACTGTAAAATTCTCAGATGATCTTTCTACTTCATCACCAATGTCAGTAAATGTTGAAGGACTTAATATTTTAGTTAAGGCTCCTGCACTTACATTTCCTTGAATTCCTGAAGTAGCGATGTATTGAATTTGTAGACCATCACCTATTATATTTGCAATATCTGTAGGGAATTCAATATAAGGAAGCATTCTTGTTGAATCATAATCAATCTTATAGACTCTTGATCCTAAAGGTTGAGTTAATAAATAATTATTACGACTCCAGAATCCTTCATAATCTTCAGTATTTATATTTTTAATATAAATACCATTTTGAGCAACCATTGTTTCAGGTAAATACAATCTATTATTGTCATCTAAATTTTCAAGTGAAATTGTAGATGTATCATTAATAGATAATGTTTGTAAAGTACCTTCAATAAATCTGCAAGATGATGGAATGCCTGAACCAGAAATTGCTAAATCTTCAATCTGTGTATATGATACAGTTTCATCAGCATCTGAAATAACAAAAGTGAAGGCAGGTATTGAGAATAAATCATCATTATCATCTCCTTCAGGTTTATTATAAACAAATGTTACTTCTCCATTCGCTGAAATATAGTATTGAGGAGTATATCCATTCATCTCAGTAATATTTCTTACTGATCTGTCCTGTGTCGCTGATGGTAAGAAGTTTTCAAGAACGTTCTTATCAATATTATAGTTATTATGATCAGCAACAAATGCTCCTTCTTTAATAAGTACTACACCTGGATCAGATTCATTTGACTGGCTTGGATCTCACTTATTCGTAAGTTCCTTAGCAAGATCTAGCATCTCAGGATATATAGTGCCAAAATCTTTATTTGTATAACTTAAAGAGCTTATTTCTTTATTAACACTCATAATTCTACCTCTTATATACTATACTATACTTCAGCTTGTAAGAGAACAATCTCATACATGTCTGTACTAAAATCAGCTTTGTTTAATGCATTAATTTTAGCAGTAACTTCTCCTTTGCCACTTCTAAATAATTGAATATCTTTTCTTTCAACTCTTATCTGAGGCATAAAAAGAACAATTGCTGTATAAATATCATCTATTAAAATATCTACAAGAACAGCGTCATTCTGATCATATAAATATCTTTTAATACCTGTACCAAAATAAGGATCTCCAAATAGTTCACCTTTTTCTGATCATAGTAACATTTTTAAGTTTTGTAATGTTGCGTCGTAATCACTAACAGTGTTAGTTACTGTACGAGTAAACATATCAGGAAATTGTATCGATTTCATTATTAATTATCTCTCTCATCATTTCATTCAATTTCTCATCCATTACCATATTGTGGTTGTGATCCAAGTGGGAAATTACTTGATCCAGAATATTTCATATCTCAATCTGATCAATTTTCACTTTTATCACCCTTATAAGTCAATTTTCTTTCATATGTATACATATTGAAAGGTTCTCATCTTTGATCTCGCCTACTAGAACTTGAACTTATATGTGTAGGAGCTTTAGGTTCGTCTTGATTTCCGCTATCATGACCAAATGTCGGGTTATTACCGCATTCATATATAGATGTATAATCGTGAAAAACTGTTACTCAATCTATCTTTTGTACAGTTAATTTAAATTTTGTATATCCTGAAGGAGTAGGGGCATCAGGTTCAACAGGGCTTGGTGTAACTCCTCCACCACTTCCGCTGCCTTTAAGAACTCCTTGAAATATTTCATCACTTCAAAATCAATGATGACCACTATTAAATCATCCATGATCATGATGTGACATCATTATTACATTTCAGTTATTATTACCGGAAGCACCTTCTGATACATATATATCGCTTGGTCCTATAGCCTCTACAAATGCTACGTGACCATAACCGCTGTTACCAAAACACAGTATATCGCCATCACTAATTTCAGATCAAGAACTAACACGAACTCCACCTAATCTACCAAATCAACTTCCAGCATCACCGCCACCAGATCAATTATTTCCATATGCCATTGCAGCTCTTCCTGAAGCTCATCAAGTACATCCACCACCTGGATCAGCCCTTGTACCAGAACCTCTATAGTAAGCACTATTAAATCCTTTTAAATTACCGTTAAATGCTGATGTTGCTATATTAGTTATATTTGAATTAAGACTTAAACCTGTATTAGTACCTGAACTGGTGCCGAATGTACCATATCCATTATAATAATATGCCATTAAACTTCTTCCTCTGCTACAATATCACCATCAATACTAACTAAATTTAAATCGTCATCATAATAGCCATCTTCATAGCCACCTGAACCATCTCTCTTTTTAAATGCATATATAGTATATTCAGATTTTTCTTCATGTTCATATGCATATGTGCCATTAAAACAATATTTGCGTTGTCTCCATTTACAAAAAATATCTAGATCTTTATGAAAATCATGTGTAATTGCTGGAAAAAATATTAAACAATCATTATCACTAAATCATCCATCAGAATGCGACCTATACCCGTAATTATTACCTAAAGTAGATTTAGCTTCTTCAGCACTTGCATTATCAGGAATAAATAAATTAAAATCATTTGGTTCTAATGTACCATCTTCAATTGTTTTCTTATAATCAGGATATCCTCATACATAGTTTGGAATATTATTTTCTGAATCAAATCCAGTATCAATATCTTTAGGACCTTTATTTATATAAGTTATTTCATATAATCCTCACTCAAGCTCTGATCCTTTTCTAATTTCTCTTATATTTACATCGCCTAATTTAACTCTGAATATAGGTCCATTGTCAATAGTTATAGGCATATATTAAATTCCTTCTTCTATACTTGGCAATGATGACAAGAAATAGAGCGTGTGATTAAACTCATCTTCATCGAAGTCTTCATTTTCGCTACTATTTAATGTATCGTATTCTTCTCCTGTCATCACTCTAATGTGGTCAGCATAAACCTCAGTAACTTCATGTGTTTCTTCATCTTCTCTTTCAGTAGTAGTCCACTGAACATACTGACGAAGATCGTCTGGATTAATGGAACCTCCACCACCCTCTTTCATATCAACACCTTGATAGAGATTAAAAATATCTTGAGGAGTGTAATTACCAATCTTAGTGTCTTGAGGAAGTATTACACTGCCTGTAACCTCTAATTGGTTAAATAAACCAAACGCTTGATCGTTTTCTGGTATTTCTGTAAATAATTTACCTAAGATTATAGCTGTATCATACTTATCATCTTCATAAGTAACAATAACACAGTCACCAACCTCAATTCCTTTATAGATACCAGGAGAATGAGAAAGGATTGCTTCAAACTCTGCTTCAGTTTCTGTATTATCTTCCATTAAAGGAACTCTCACTGTAAAGATATTTGAATCATCCTCTGGAACCTTAGTTACATATGCTTTAGTTGTTATCATTAAATAATCTCCTCAGCTCCTGCAACTCTTAATAATTTCAATGTAGTCTTATATCCACCATCAACTGCTATTGAATCTTCCTGTGAAGTTATAAGATAATATCCAGATGAAATATGCAAACGACCAAAATATCAAATATTTATTTTTACATACTGCATTAAAATTGCTGGCTTAAGTAAACCTTTAAGAGTTATACTTGCTTCAATAGGATATTCAGTTACTTTTGTTCACCAGGTTGAATCAGCTTGAGTCATTTCATAATGACCATTTGATAACTGAGGTGAATATACCTTTTCTATTTTACCTTCAGTATCAATTCTTGTTAAATAATCACTGTTTCCTAAATCTCTATTATATTTATAAAATAAAGATCAGTTTTGATTATTTTGAATACTAAAATCTGTCACAACATTTGCTGATGGATAACCAATATCTATATTATACGTACAAAGTTGGTTTAAAGAACTTGAAGCTCTTTGAACTTTTTGTACTTTAAAATATGGACCACCATATTGATCTTGTACATCTTCATAAGTCATTAAAGAATATACATTCTGCTTAATAGCAGAGTTATTTGTACTTCCCGTAGGATTCATATAAGATACTAAGAAAGCAATATACTCTAACACTGACATATTTGTACAAGTTGGAATCTTAACTATTCTATCATCACTTGCAATAAAATTACTCATTTCTACAAGTGATCTGTCTCTCATCCCTTTAAATACATCTGTAAGATGATATTTAGAATTTCAGAGAACTTGTTTTATTTTATCACTAGGCTTAGCTGTTACTGATGGAAATGTATAAGTTCCACTTAAAGACAAAGATGAAGTTGATACAGCTTCAATAGTATATGTAATTGAAGCTCCATTAATATCGAAACTATTTGTTATTTTTGTTATAATTGCTTCTTCATCTCTAT
>ODAI010089479.1_pt1 | contig 17495 bp, 18 predicted proteins | sample 1539321 | NCBI WGS metagenome assembly ODAI01 (sample SAMN02144231, study PRJEB22623) | gut metagenome | biome: sheep rumen | host: Ovis aries | place: New Zealand | reverse complement strand
TTGCCGGGATCGGACGGCACCGCGTCGAAATGAAGCGACCCCCGGAATGCGAACGGGGCGCCCGCATCCACGAATTCGATCCTCGAATATGGGACCCTCTCCCTGACCATGACCCCGACTTTGAATCCCTGGACGGTCGCCGAGATGGTGTCATAGTCGGCGGTGACTCCCTCACGCTTGTCCTCCGGAAGGAAGTTCAGGAAGTTGCGCATGTCCACGAAGGCCATGTACAGTTCGAAGGGCTGCTTCGACACTATTCCGTGCTTGCTTTTTATCTCTGTTGACATATTCATTGATGTTTGTGCCGCCTCATCGCATCCATCCCGCAGGATCAGCCCTCCACTGCCGGAGGACGTCCATGTCCGACGGTTCGATGAAACCGGACTCGCATGCTTCTTCAAGAAGCGCACCATAATTTGAAAGGGTTGACAGGGTGACTCCCTCCGAGGCGAACCTTTCTTCCGCCTCGGGGAACCGGTAGCTGAATATGGCCACCATGCCGAGCACCCTTGCACCGGCTTCGCGGAGCGCCTTCACCGCCTCGAGGCTGCTCATCCCGGTAGACACGAGGTCCTCCACCACCACGGTCGGAGAGCCCGGGACCAGCATGCCTTCTATCCTGGATCCGGTGCCATGGTCCTTGGGCTTGGGCCTGACATAGACGAAAGGCTTCCCCAGCCTGTCAGCGACGAGGGCGCCGTGCGCAATGGCTCCGGTGGCGACTCCCGCAACCGTTTCAGCCTCGGGGAAGAGTTCCCGGGCGCGGCCGGCGAGCCAGGACGCCACCTTTCCCCGAAGCCCGGGGTCGCCGAGGATGCGTCGGTTGTCGCAATAGATCGGGGAGCGCCAGCCGCTGGCCCACGTGAAGGGCTCGCCGGGGCGGAGCAGCACAGCCTTGATGCGCAGCAGCTCGGATGCAAGTTTTCTTTCTACGTTTTCCATATTCCGGTAATGTTTTCGTAAATTGCGGGCCGGATTACAAATATAATCATTTTGGGGCTCACAATGCACAAGATCTACCTTGAAAAGAGATGCATGGTCATCTGCTCTCCCGAGGAGCAGGCCCTGGGGGACCCCAACTCCATCGAGCTCCACCTGGGAGACTCCCCCGACTTCGCCGCCCTGGTCTCCATGTTCCAGACATCGGGATCGCTGTCCAGGATCTACATTCCCACCCCATGCGAGGAGAAGACCTACAAGTCGTTCTGTTCGCAGTTCAAGGAAGTGAACGCTGCAGGAGGGCTGGTCTCGAACAGGCGCGGAGACGTGCTCCTTATCAGCCGCAACGGGATGTGGGACCTTCCCAAGGGGCACCAGGAGGAAGGAGAGGACATCCGTACCACCGCCCTTCGGGAAGTTCAGGAGGAGACAGGGGTCGGTCAGCTGGAACTGGGGGAACTGATCTGCGTGACGGACCACTGCTACCTCCGCGGCGGGACATGGCACCTCAAGCACACCTGGTGGTATGACATGCTCTACACCGACCCCGTGGACCTGACCCCGCAGAGGGAGGAGGACATCACAAAGGCCGCATGGGTCGCCCGCTCCAGCCTGTCCCCATACCTGAAGAACACCTACCCGTCGATAATGGAAGTGTTCAGGGAGGAGCGCATCTGACGGAATTTCAGTGCTTGAAACATTTCCGCAACTTTTTCCGTATAGTTAAAGTATCGGTATGATTGAAACATGAAACTCTCTCAATTCCAATTCCTCCTTCCGAAGGACCGTCTTGCGCAGGAACCTACAAGGTGGCGCGACGAATGCAAGCTCATGGTCGTCCACAAGGACACCGGCGAGATCGAACACAGGATATTCAAGGACGTGATCGACTATTTCGGGAAAGGCGACACCTTCGTGTTCAACGACACCAAGGTATTCCCCGCCCGCCTTTACGGAAAGAAGGAGAAGACCGGCGCGGACATAATGGTCTTCCTGCTGCGTGAGCTCAACCGCGAGCAGCACCTCTGGGACGTGATAGTGGATCCGGCAAGGAAGATAAGGATCGGGAACAAGCTGTACTTCGGAGACGACCAGAGCCTGGTCGCGGAAGTGATCGACAACACCACCTCCAGGGGACGCACCCTCAGGTTCCTCTACGACGGCCCCTACGAGGACTTCAAGGAGCAGCTTTTCAGCCTCGGTGAGATACCCGTCCCCAAGTGGGTCAAGAACGAAGTCTCGGAAGAGGACAACGAGAACTACCAGACAATCTTCGCAAGGAACGAGGGCGCAGTCGCCGTGCCTGCGGCCGGGATCCACTTCAGCCGCGAACTGTTCAACCGGATGATCCTGAAGGACATCGAAAAGGCTTTCATCACCGAGCACATGGGGATCGGACAGTTCCGGAGGGTGGACGTGGAAGACCTCTCCAAGCACAGGATGGATTCGGAGAGGCTGATCATCACCCCCGAGGCCTGCAGCATCATCAACAAGTCCAAGGGCGAGGGGCACAGGGTCGTCGCAGTCGGCACCACCGTCCTCCGGGGCCTTGAGACCTACGTGACCACGACCCATGAGGTCAAGCCTTTCGACGGATGGACCAACAAGTTCATCTTCCCGCCCTACGAGTTCTCCGTACCGGACGCCCTCATCTCCGGATTCCATCTTCCCGAGTCCACCATGCTGATGGCTGTGGCCGCCTTCGGCGGATTCGACAAGGTCAAGGAGGCCTACCAGGTAGCCCTCGACTACAGGGACGAGGAGGGCGGAGCCTACAGGTTCGGCCCCTACGGCGACGCGATGCTTATCCTGTAGCCGCCCCGGCTTCACTGGCACAACTGCACTGGACCCTCTTGCAGTTCTCCCTGCCGCCGTCGACGTTGGCAATCACGTCCTGCCCGCAAAGGAGCAGCCGCCCCGGCGAGCACTCCGCAAGGACGTACTGCATAAAAAAACGGAAATAACATAAAGAAACATCAATAATATCGCTCCGGACCCCCCTGCCGGAGCGATTTTTTCCTTTTATTGCCACCCGACTGCAAAATCGGATGACCATGGACGGTAGTTTTGAAGAGAAAGCCGGGCTCTGCGCCCTGAACAAGATTTTCGGCTTTTCCCCCCGCCAGGCGCTGCGCCTGCTGGAAGCTTTCGGCTCGGCTCGGGAAGCGTTCCTCAGGCCAAGGGACGAGATCGAAGGGGTCCTGGGCCCCGGGGCCGGGGAGAAAACCCTGTCGCAACTGTCCTGGAGCGCTTTCGAATCAGCCGCGATCGAGCTTGAAGGGCTGGAGGGGCGGGGCTGCACCTTCATCGGGATAGGCGAGGACGGATACCCTTCCTTGCTGGCAGAGTGCGACGACCCTCCGCTCGGGCTCTACTACAGGGGAGTTTCGCCGCCGGAAGAGGTATTCGACGGTCAGCCGGCCATCGCCGTCATCGGCACGCGCAACTTGACTTCCTATGGAGCGGACTGGTGCGAAAGGATAGTCTCCGCCATGTCCGGCACCGAGGTAAGGCCCGTGGTAGTCAGCGGGCTTGCCCTGGGCGTCGATGTCACGGCACACCGGACCGCCCTCGACCTCGGGATACCGACAGTGGCCGTGATGGCCACCGGCATCGATTCCATCTATCCGGGCGCCAACCGCGGCACCGGCGAACGGATTGCCGCGACTCCTGGCTGCGCCCTGGTGACGGATTACCCTCCCGGGACCACGGCGATGCCGGTCAACTTCCTCAGGAGAAACAGGATAATAGCCGGCATCTCGCGCTCTACGATACTTGTGGAATCAAGGATCAGGGGCGGAGGCATGATGACGGCCAGGCTCGCCGCATCTTACGACAGGGACGTGTTCGCCCTTCCCGGAAGGGTGGACGACCCGGTCTCCCAAGGCTGCAACCTGCTCATAAGGGAAAACCTGGCGGAAAGCATCGGCGGACTGGGGGAACTCATGGAGAAACTCGGCCTGGGAAGCGCCAAGGGTGCCTCCAGGGAAGATTTCGAAGCAGAAGTCAGGAGCCATTACCAGGGACTCACGACGCAGGAAGACACGGCGAGGATCGCCCGGCTTGCCAGGGCGGTGAAGGCCTGCAGGGGGATATCCATGGACGAACTGTGCACGAAGCTGGACCTTGACTACAGCGAGGTCGGCAGGATCGTGACCATGCTGGAGTGCGACGGGTTCATCTCTGTCGACCTGCTGCAACACTGCAGCGCCAGGATGATAAAAAGATAAAAAATACTTACCTTTGGCATGTGCTGTACATAGACACTCACTGCCACATTTCCGACAAGGCTTTTTCCGGAGAGGAGGATGCCTACATCCAGCGCGCCCTCGACAGCGGAGTCGGCCTCATGCTCCAGCCTGACACCGACAGCAGCGAACGCAAGGACATGTTCGACCTGGTGGACAGGCATCCCGACGTCCTCCGCCCCATGCTCGGCCTCTACCCCGGCTCCGTCGGCGCCGACTGGAGGGATGAGATCGGGAAGATGCTTGAATATTCAGGCAGGCCCGTCGTCGCGATCGGCGAGATAGGCCTCGACTACCACGAAGGGAAGGAGTTCGCCAGGGAGCAGGTCGAAGCCCTGGAATGGCAGTTCGACTACGCTGCAGGCCGCGGCCTTCCCGTGAACATCCACATGAGGGACGCCATGGGAGATTTCATCGAGGTGGTCCGCAGGCACAAGGGACTCAGGGGCAACATGCACGCCTACAGCGGCTCCTACGAGTCGTTCCTCGAACTGAGCAGGCTCGGGGACTGGTACATCGGCGTCGGCGGAGTGGTCACTTTCAAGAACGCGTCCCTTGCCGAGGTCGTCAGGAAAGTCCCCCTGGACAGGATCGTCCTGGAGACCGACGCACCGTACCTCTCTCCGGTCCCCCTGCGCGGGAGGAGGAACGAAAGCTCCAACATACCCATCATCGCGGCGAAGGTGGCCGAACTCAAAGGGATCCCTGTCGAGGAAGTCGCCCGGGCTACGACCCTCAACGCTAAAACTCTTTTCGGACTATGACAACCCAGACAAGGTCATCGATCCTGATGGTCTACACAGGCGGTACGATCGGCATGAAGCAAGACCCGCAGGACCTCACCCTGAAGCCTTTCGACTTCAGCCAGATACTCGAGGAGGTGCCCGAACTCCAGAAGTTCGCCCTCAGGATAGACTCCTACACCTTCGATCCCCTGATCGATTCTTCCGACGTGAAGCCCGCCATGTGGCAGGAACTCGCAACGCTCATACGGGACAGGTACGATTCCTACGACGGGTTCGTGGTGCTCCACGGGACGGACACGATGGCATATTCGGCTTCCGCCCTGAGCTTCATGCTGGAGAACCTCGCCAAACCCGTGGTGTTCACGGGAAGCCAGCTCCCGATCGGGGTTCCCAGGACGGACGGGAAGGAGAACCTGATCTCCGCGGTGGAGATCGCCTCGGCGAAGGATGCCGACGGCCATGCCATGGTGCCGGAGGTGAGCATATTCTTCAACTCGAAACTGCTGAGGGGAAACCGGAGCACCAAGGTCAGTTCGGAGGACTTCAGCGCGTTCGCTTCCCCTGACTACCCGCCGCTGGCGGAAGCCGGCATCAGCATCCGGTACAACACACAGGCCATACGCAAGCCGCGGTCGTGGGACGCCCCGCTGAAAATCTGGACTTCGCTCGACACAAGGGTGTCGATACTCAAGATACATCCCGGGATCACCCCCCACCTGATGAGGCATTTCCTGTGCGATCCCCAGACCAGGGCGGTGATCATCGAGACCTACGGTTCCGGGAATGCGCCTTCGGGACAGTGGTTCCTGGACAGCGTAGAGGAGGCCTCCAGGATGGGCAAGGTGGTGATGAACGTGACGCAGTGCCTCGCCGGCCGGGTGAACATGGACCTGTACGCTACCGGGAAGGCCCTCAAGCGGGCCGGTGTCGTGTCTGGTGGCGACATGACTACAGAGGGGGCCCTCGGGAAACTGTTCTGCCTGCTTGGACGCAATCCGGACAACGAATGGGTCAAGGCAAGGCTGGGAGACGATCTTATGGGAGAAATTTCCCGCTAATCATTGCCTTTTGAAAATCTTTTCGTAAATTGCAACGGTTTTTTGTGGGGTAATTATACCCTGCATGTAATGACTGGAAAATATAACTATCTAATACTTTATTAATTAAAACACTCAAAAACGGTTATGAAAAAATTTTTCATGTTTTTGGCAGTAGCAGGTCTTCTTACCCTCTCTGCAAACATCGCATCCGCCCAGGAGCAGCCTGAAGCAGCTCCCGCGGCAACCGAGGAAGCCGTCGAGCCCGCAGCACCGGTGTCGGGTGCCGACATCCTCAAAGGCACGGGCGAGGACGTTCCTCTCCACCAGCAGATCAAGACTTACTTCATCCAGGGAGGTCCGGCCTTCATGTCCGCAATCATCCTCTGCCTGATCCTCGGTCTCGCTCTTGCAATTGAGAGAATCCTCTACCTGTCCTTCGCCAAGACGAACACCAAGAAGCTCGTCGCAAAGGTTGAGAAAGCCCTTGAAGAAGGCGGAGTGGAGAAGGCAAAGGAAGTCTGCCGCAACACCAAGGGCCCCGTCGCCAGCATTTTCTATGATGGCCTGAACCACTATGACGAGGGTCTCGACGTCGTTGAGAAGAGGATCGCTTCCGCCGGTAGCGTACAGATGAGCCTCATGGAGAACAACCTCTCCTGGATATCCCTGTTCATCGCCCTTGCTCCTTCCCTCGGATTCTTGGGAACGGTCATCGGTATGGTCAAGGCTTTCGACGCCATCGAGGCTGCGGGTGACATCTCCCCGAACATCGTCGCTGGTGGTATGAAGGTCGCCCTTATCACGACCGTCGGCGGTCTTATCGTCGCTATGATTCTTCAGGTGTTCTACAACTACATCCTGTCCAGGATCGACTCACTCTCGATCGACATGGAGAATGCTTCCATCGACCTCGTCGATGTGCTTGCGAAAAACAAGAAATAATCAACTGTAGTAGTTAGGACAACTTTTAGAATCTGATAAAATGAATAAATTATTCAAGATAGTCGGATGGGTACTGGGACTGGTAGGACTGTTCCTCGGCATCTTCTGCCTCCTGAAAGGCAACGCCGATAACGAAGGTCCTGTCAACAGCCTCCTCAGCTACACTTACGTACTGTTCTTCGCAGCCATCGCGATCTGGATCCTTCTGGCAGTGTTCATCGCACTGAAGAATGATCCCAAGAGCCTGCTCAAGGGCCTGCTCTTCATCGTGATCGGCGTCATCGTCGTCGGCGTCGCCTACATGCTTGCAGGCGGCCAGCCGGTCGAGACGATGAAGGAAGAGATCGCCCCCGGGACCCTCAAACTCACCGACACGATGCTCACACTGACCTATATCCTCGGTGGAGCCGCAATCGTTGCTATCATCTTTGGCGCAATCAAGGGCGCTATTAACAAATAATACAAGCTATGTCCAGTAGAAAAACACCGGGTCTTAACACACAATCAACAGCTGATATCGCTTTCCTTCTGCTGTGCTACTTCCTCATGGTCTCGACCATGGACCAGCAGTCAGGTCTCCAGCGTCTCCTCCCTCCGATGCCTACAGAGAAGCAGAAGACAGAGGACACGAAGGTCAACAAGCGCAATATCATCATTGTTAGGATCAACTCGTCAGACAGACTGTTCGCCGGTGACCAGCTTCTGGATGTCAGCCAGCTCAAGGACAAGATCAAGGAATTCATCACGAACCCCAACGACGACCCCAACCTTCCTGAAAAGGAGAAGAAGTTCATCGAAGGCTTTGGTGAATATCCTGTTTCCAAAGGTATCATCTCGCTTCAAAATGACCGAGGCACCAGCTACAACGCCTACATAGCAGTTCAGAACGAACTCGTAAGGGCCGTCAATGAAGTCCGTGCCGAATTCTGCAAGCAGCACTACGGCAAGCCTTACCAGAACCTTACCGAAGACCAGCAGAAGATAGTCAGGGAGGCAATCCCCCAGAAGATTTCCGAGGCGGAGCCTAAGGATGTAACCAAAAAGTAAGGAGGAATAGAAATGCCAGCATTCAAAAGAAGTGGTAAGAAAGACATGCCGGAGCTCGGAACCAGTTCCGATATCGTGTTCATGTTCCTGTTCTTCTTCATGGTTACTACGCAGATGCGTTCAACCGAGGTCAAGGTGAAGGTAAAACTTCCCGAGGCGTCGGAAGTCGCAAAGCTTGAGAGGAAGGATTTGGCTTCTTACATCTACATCGGATCGCCGAACGCACAGTACGTGAACCAGTTCGGTACCGAAACACGTATCCAGCTGAACGATTCCTTCAAGACCACCAACGACATCCGCGATTTCATCGCCGCGGAACGTGATGCCATGAGCGAGGCCGACAGGAGCTTGATGCAAGTGTCACTGAAAGCCGACGAAGATGCAAGGATGGGTATCATCACGGACGTGAAGCAGGAACTCAGACGCTGCTCCGCCCTGAAGATCATGTACGCTGCCAGGAAGGCCGCGGTAAAGTAACCATCCGGGATTCCCAATAAAGGGAGGATGACCCGAAAGTCCATCGGACTTGGAGGTCATCCTCCTTTTTTTGTTCAGCCTCCTACCGCGCGCCGGCGGCAGTCCGGGACGTGCCCGGCCTTTTATTATGCGCACGACTGTTTGGTGTGCCTGATTTTTTGAGTATCTTTGTGAGATTATATTTATTTGTCAAAGTACAAGGAAATGGATCAGATTACCAGGACAAAAGTTAAGGACCTTCTCAAGTCAGCCCCCGGACAGGAAGTGATGGCCAAGGGATGGGTCAGGACAAAAAGAGGAAACAAGCAGATCAAGTTCATCGCGCTCAACGATGGATCGACAGTCTACAATATCCAGATAGTAGCGGACACCTCCTGTTTCGACGAGGATCTTATCCGCAGGATCACCACCGGATGCAGCCTCTGCGTAGTCGGACAGCTGGTCGAGTCCGTGGGCAGCGGCCAGGCAGTGGAGATCCATGCCCGGCAGATTGAAGTGATCGGTGAATGCGATCCCGTGAGGTACCCACTGCAGAAAAAGGACACCTCCCTTGAATATCTCAGGACGGTCGCCCACATGCGTCTCCGCACAAACACTTTCGGAGCAATCCTGAGGATCCGCCACGCGATGGCGTTCGCAATCCACAAATTCTTCAACGACAAGGGTTTCGTCTACCTCAACACTCCCCTCATCACCGAATCTGACGCAGAGGGCGCCGGAGACATGTTCCAAGTCACGACCCTGGACCTTGGGAACGTGCCCACAAAGGAGAACGGGAAGGTGGACTTCTCCAAGGACTTTTTCGGCAAGAAGACCAGCCTTACCGTAAGCGGACAGCTCGAAGGCGAGCTCGGAGCAACCGCTGTCGGCGAGATCTACACATTCGGTCCCACTTTCCGGGCCGAGAATTCCAACACGCCGAGGCATCTCGCGGAATTCTGGATGATAGAGCCCGAAATGGCCTTCTACGACATCAATGACAACATGGTCCTCGCCGAGGAATTCATCAAGTATCTTGTAGCCTATGCGCTGGAAAACTGCATGGACGACCTCAAGTTCCTCAACGACAAATACGACGACGCCCTGATAGAAAGACTCAGGAGCGTGACCGGAATCGCCTTCCAAAGGGTCACTTACACCGAGGCTGTCGAGATCCTCGAGGCTGCCGTAGCCGCCGGGACGACCTTCGAATTCCCCGTCCACTGGGGCACCGACTTCCAGAGCGAGCACGAGCGGTACCTGGTTGAGAAGCACTTCGGGAAACCTGTGATACTCACTGATTTCCCCAGGGACATCAAGGCCTTCTACATGAAGCAGAACGAAGGTTGCGCCCCCGGAAGGGAAACCGTAAGGGGTATGGACGTGCTCTTCCCGAAAATCGGGGAAATCATCGGAGGTTCCGAAAGGGAAGCCTCCCTTGAGAAACTCGAAAGACGCATCGACGAACTCGGCATGAGCCGCAGGAACCTGGAGTGGTACATCGACACGCGCAGGTACGGTACAGTCCCCCACAGCGGATTCGGCCTTGGTTTCGAGAGGCTCCTGCTCTTCGTCACCGGAATGTCCAACATCCGTGACGTCATTCCTTTCCCCAGGACTCCGAAGAACGCTGAATTCTAGGACAGGACGATCAGACAGACAACAAGACAGTCAACCGATAAAACCCTTAGAGCAATGCTTGTGATTGGAATAGCCGGTGGTTCCGGTTCAGGAAAAACCACAGTCGTCAATGCGATTACCGAACAGCTGAAGGAGAAGGTGGTTGTAATCCCGCAGGACTCCTACTACAAAGACTCGAGCCATCTTCCCATGGAAGAGAGGCAGCAGATCAACTTCGACCATCCGGAGGCGATCGACTTCAAGCTCCTTTGCTCCCAGCTGCGGGATCTCAAGCATGGGAAAACGGTAGAGCAGCCGGTGTATTCCTACATCACGTGCTCAAGGTCGACTACCGAAACCGTCACCGTCGAACCTGCGGAAGTGATAATAATCGAAGGCATCCTGGTCTTCACATGCAAGGAACTCAGGGACCAGATGGACATAAAGATTTTCGTCGACGCGGATGACGACGACCGCCTGATGCGCGTCATGGCCAGGGACATCCTTGAAAGAGGGAAGACGGTCGAAACGGTCATAGAAAGGTACACCAAGACGGTGAAGCCGATGTACCTTCAGTTCATCGAGCCCAGCAAGCGCTATGCCGACATAATCATTCCCCAGGGAGGTCACAACAAGGTGGCGATAGACATCATCTCTGCCACCATCGAGAAATCACTCGGGGAAAAGAAACTCAAGGGAGAGTAGAGGCATGACCAGCGAAGACAAGGCAGGGCTTTACATTACGGTGATCTTCCATCTGCTGGTGGTCATCGTGCTGCTTGCCGGCCAGATCGGAGCTGAACTACGCAAAGGCAACACATTCGTCATCGACTTCTCCGAGCAGGAGCGGCAGGAAAAAGTCAAGGAGCAGGAGGCCCAGGAGAAGATGAAGGAAGACATAAGCGAGAAGCTTGACAGGCTCATAGCTTCTTCCGCCGGGGTTCCGATAAGGAACGTGGCCGTGGACAGGAGCTCCAAGGCCCTGAAGGACGACAGGAACACCAATGCCGAGGAGCTTTATAAAGAAGCTGAAAGGCTCGCACAAGAGCTCAAGAACGGGTACAAGGTCGACGAACCCGATGAAGACTACGTGGCCGTCAGGAAAAACGAGCCGGCAGTCAGGGAGGAGCCCAGGAAACAGGCCTACAGCGGCCCGTCCGTAGTTTCATACAACCTGGACGGGAGGAAGGCAAGCAGGCTTTCCATCCCTGCGTACAGATGCCTCGGAGCAGGACATGTCACGGTGATCATCACCGTGGATCCCCAGGGGAAGGTGATCAACGCCAAGGTGCAGGATGAGGCTTCCTCTCCGGACAGATGCCTGAGGGACTTCGCAATAAGGGCCGCAAGGCTTTCCCGGTTCTCGGCATCCACATCGGCTCCGGCCAGGCAGCTGGGCGACATAGTCTACATGTTCATCGCACAGTGAGAAGTTTGATTTGACAGCATAAAACCCATGATACGGTTTGAAACATTCATCAAGATCATCGTCGGCATCATCCTCCTTGCCGGAGCGGCCGTCGGTTTCTTGAAGTTCCGTTCGAAAATGCCTGCGGCCGACGAGAAGGAGACTTCCTTCATCGAAGACCACAGGCTTCTTGAAGCCGTTCCTTCCGATGCTGCCATCGTGTTCTGCGTCAAGGACTTCCAAAGGGCATGCGACTATCTGTCCGACACCCTTGCAGTGTTCAGGGAACTTACCTCATGCCTGTTCGACAGCCTGGCTTTGAAACCGTCCAGGGACCTGGGAGGCTGCCCCACGGTTATGTCGGTACACTACAGCAGGGACATCCCCCCGCTCCTGGTAGTGGATGCCCTCAAGGCGAGGAAAGACTCCGCTTCCGGCTATTCAGCACTTGTCTCCAGGGCAGCCTCGGCCGGACTGAAGGCCGCATCCGACAGCAACCTGGTGTTCATCTCGCCTTCGGAGACCATAGTGGGATCATCCATGAGGCATCTCGCCGAGGGACATTCCGTCCTCGAGGCGAAAGATTTCTCCCAGATCGCGAGGACCGTCAAGGGAGATGACGCCATCTTCGCATCCAGCGCATATTCCGACAACATCTTCAATGCCTTCCTGGACAAGCACCTGCACCGGCATGCCGGGTTCTTCAGGGAACTTTGCAGCTGGTACGCCTTTTCAATAACCAACCATGAGCCTTCGAACGTCTCCCTCCACGGGAAACTGCTGTACGGGAGCGACCAGGCCTACTATCTGAACGTACTCCGGAAAAGCGGGACCTCGGGAGTCAGTGTTCCCGAAGCGCTCCCCGCCGGCACGGATTACGTATTCTCCATCCCCGTCAAGGACATATCCGACTACATCAAGGCGTACCGCGACTACCTGGATTCAAAGGTGAGGCTCGACCGCTACGAGCAGGAACTCTCTTCGCAAAGGGCAAGATGCGGGAAGGATGCCGAGCAATGGGCCGAGGACCTCGGGATCAAGGAGGTAGCAATGGCAGGAATACACTTCTCCGGCGAACTGCGGAATGTACTTCTGGTCAAGCCCGGAAGGAAGCCCAAGCCCGAAGAAGCCAGGGAGTTCTCCCAGGCAGGCTTTGTCCGGACCCTGTTCGGCAGCCTCTTCGGCATCGGGGACGAGTCTTTCTGCACCACTGCGGCCGGCTGGCTGGTGATCGGGCCGAGGGAATGCATGGAGGAATATTCCTCCGATGGTTTCCTTGAAGAAACCCTCAAGGCGCGTCTCGCAGGGAACGGCCTGGCCGGCAGGATTCCCCAGAAATACTGCGGCTTCTGGATGTACCATTCACTGACCGAGGACCCTACCGTCATCGACCGGACCTTCAGCCCGGAGATGGCCGCAGGGGTAAGGAGGATGGTGCGCAGCGTCAATTTCGCCCCGGTTACCGTCGCTGCCATGGCCGCCGGTGACAAAATGGATTTCGAGATCAACGTAGACCGGATAAACGTAGCCGCAGGCAAGGTCCAGACGGTGGACCGAGACACTTCGATAGTCATACCCGAGGGCCCCTTCAAGGTAAGGAACAGCGCCACGGGCGAGATGAACACACTCTACCAGAACAAGCACCGCTCCATCTGCCTCCAGGATGAGAACGGCAAGGACCTGTGGGGCATTCCGTTCAAGCACCGGTTCTGCGGATACGTCAAGGAGATCGACTACTTCGGCAACGGCAAGCTGCAGTACCTTTTCTGCGCCGATTCGTCCCTGTATGCGATCGACAGGCTTGGGCGGTTCGTGAGCGGATTCCCGAAGAACCTGGGAGACAAGGTCATCCTTGGTCCCGAACTTGTTGAATATTCAGGGGCGACGGTCGTGATGGCCCTCATGAACGACAACACCGTCAGGCTCTGGAGCATCGACGGTGAGCCAGTGCGCGACTGGGGCGGGATCACCTCCTCGCAGACAATCAAGAGCCTCCCGGAACCGTTGCAGGGAGGGGGGAAGAAATACTGGACCGTACGTACTTCAAAGCAAACCCTGGTCTACCCCTACAAGGGAGGCAAGGTGCTCCTCAAAGGAGAGGGAGGCAAGATGATACGCCCGGACAGCAAATTGGAAATCAACCAGAAGGGGCAGGTCGTCGCCACATGCTACGACGGGAAGGAAAGGACCTTCAAATTCCCTAAAAAGAAGAAAGAAGAATGATCGATATGGAAGAATTCAAGTTTCAATCAGTCAACAAGCTCATTGAGAAGAGCTTCAGGGAGAACTGGGACAAACAGGCCCTCTCCAACTACCAGGGTGCCAGCCTCTGCTACAGAGACGTCGCAAGGAGGATAGAGAAGCTCCAGATCGCCTTCGAGAAATGCTTCCTCCACAAGGGTGACAAGGTTGCCATCTGCGCGAGGAACCAGGTCAACTGGGCGGTGAGCTATCTGGCAACCATGACCTACGGAGCCGTTCCGGTGCCTATCCTCCATGAATTCAAGCCAGGCAACATCCACTACCTCATAAACCACTCCGAAGCCAAGGTCCTGTTCGTGGACGACGTCGTCTGGGAAGGGCTGAACGCCGACGAGATGCCAGGCCTCTACGCCGTGGTCCAGATCAACACCTTCAAGCTCCTCTACGCCAAGGTGCCCAGGATCACGCAGACAAGGGAACACATGAACGAGTATTTCGGGAAGAGGCATCCCAACTCCTTCGAACCCGAGGACCTGAACTACTACAAGGATTCACCCAACGAGCTCGCCCTCATCAACTACACTTCCGGTACTTCCGGTTTCTCGAAGGGTGTGATGATACCTTACAGGGCCCTGTGCTCCAACATCCAGTTCGCAAAACACGTTCTCCCCGAGCTGGACAACAAGTGCAAGTGCGTCTCCATGCTGCCGTCGGCCCACATGTACGGGATGATGTTCGAGTTCCTCTACCAGATGATCATCGGCTCGCACGTCCATTTCCTGACCAGGGTCCCGAGTCCCAAGATCATAATGCAGGCCTTCCAGGAGGTCAAGCCCAACATCATCATAGCAGTCCCCCTGATCATCGAGAAGGTCTACAAGTCCAAGATCCAGAAGCTGATCGAGAAGAACAGCATGAAGACCCTGCTGAAGATTCCCTACATCGACAAGATGATCCAGAAGAAGATCCGGGAGGAGCTTGTCAATTCGTTCGGAGGCAACTTCGTGGAGGTCATCCTCGGAGGTGCCGCATTCAACAAGGACATCGAGAAGTTTTTCAACGAGATCAAATTCCCTTACACCGTCGGGTACGGGATGACGGAATGCGCCCCCATCATCACATATTCACATTTCGACGACAAGAAACTGTACTCATGCGGCAAAGCGGCCCTCAACATGCAGATCAGGATAGATTCGGAAGATCCTGAACACATCGAAGGCGAGATCCAGTGCAAGGGACCCAACATCCCGCTCGGCTACTACAAGAACGAGGAGGCAACCGCATCCCTGTTCACCGAAGACGGGTGGATGAGGACCGGCGACATGGGCATCATCGACAAGGACGGCTACCTGTTCATCAAAGGCCGCTCGAAGTGCATGATCCTCGGTCCCAGCGGACAGAACATCTACCCCGAGGAGATCGAATCGGTGATCAACGCACTCGGATGCGTGGTTGAATCGCTCGTCATCGAAGACAACAACGGGCTCACCGCACTCATCTACCCCGACTACCACCAGGGAGAACTCGACGGGATGACCCGCAAGGAATTCGAGCAGAGCATCCTCGGCCTCCTGCCAGAAATCAACAAGGAACTGCCTTCCTACGCCCAGATCAGGAAGATAGAGTTCATGCCGGAAGACTTTGAAAGGACACCTAAGCGTTCGATCAAGAGATACCTCTACCAGAGAAACAAGTAATGGAAAAATTCGATTCACGATACCTGGAGATGGCCGAGATTTGGGCCAGGAACTCCTACTGCAAGAGGCGTCAGGTCGGTGCGCTGATAGTAAAGGACAAGATGATCATCTCGGACGGCTACAACGGCACGCCCTCCGGTTTCGAGAATGTCTGCGAGGACGAGAACGGCGTCACCAAGCCATACGTCCTCCATGCCGAAGCCAATGCAATAACAAAAGTCGCCAAATCAGGGAACAGCAGCAACGGTTCCACGCTTTACGTGACGGCATCCCCTTGCCTGGAGTGTTCGAAACTGATCATACAGGCAGGGATCAAGAGGGTCGTGTACAAGGACGAATACCGCCTCACCGACGGGGTGGACCTCCTGCGCAGGGCCGGTATCGAAGTTGAGAAGATAGACTAGTTTCCCGCAACAGTTTTCCAGATGAAGAAATATTCCCCAGTATGGGTCGCGGTCCTTGGCATAGCCGTCGGAGTCCTGCTTGCCATGACAGTCAGCGCCTACAGGCAGAGAAAGGCCCTGTTCGACGTAAAGTACAACCAGTGGCAGAAGCTGAACTACATCCTCTACAAGGTCGGCGAGAACTACGTGGACACCATAAACGTCAAGGATGTCACCGATGCCGCCGTCCAGGCTGCGCTTAACGCCCTGGACCCGCATTCCGTGTACATGCCTCCGGTGGAACTGACCCAGGCTGACATGGAACTCGCCGGCAACTTCGAGGGCATAGGCATCCAGTTCAACGTCCCGAACGACACGGCGACGGTGATCGAAGTGATCCAGGGAGGGCCTTCGGAGAAGGCCGGTCTCCTGCCCGGAGACAGGCTCCTTAAAGTGGACGACGAGGTGATCGCCGGGGTGAAGTTCCCGCAGGACAGCATGGTCCGCCGGATGAAAGGCCCTTCCGGGACCAAGGTGACCGTCACCGTCGGCAGGGGGAAAGAACAGATTCCCTTCGAGATCACACGGGGAAAGATCCCCATCCACAGCGTCGACGCCAGTTTCATGGTCAACGGGACTACCGGTTACATCAGGCTTACAAAGTTCGCCGAGACGACCTACAGGGAGTTCTGCGAAGCCGGCAAGGCACTTCTCGACCAGGGGATGGAAGAACTCATCGTCGACCTGCGCGACAACACCGGAGGGTACTTCAACCAGGCGCTCGGCCTGAGCAACCTTTTCCTGGACAAGGGCGACGAAATCGTCTACATGCAGGGACTCCACAGGCCCAAGGAGAACTTCACGGCCGACGGGAAGGGATTCCTCAAAGGGGTCAGGCTCAAGGTGCTGATCAACGAGTCCTCAGCCTCCTCCAGCGAAATATTCGCCGGAGCCATGCAGGACAACGACAGGGGCCTCATCATCGGCCGCCGTTCCTTCGGCAAGGGCCTGGTCCAGGAGCCCCTCAACTTCAACGACGGATCCGGCATCAGGCTCACTGTCGCAAGGTATTACACTCCTTCGGGAAGATGCATCCAGAAACCCTATTCCAAGGACTACGGGATGGACATCTACAACCGGTACACAACCGGCGAGATGTTCGAGGCTGACAGCATCAAGGTGGATTCCACCCAGGCCTACAGGACCGCCAAGGGGCGCACCGTCTACGGAGGAGGAGGCATCGTTCCGGACATATTCGTGCCGATGGACACCACCCGGACCACGGACTTCTACGTCGCATGCAACAGGAAGGCCACCCAGATGAGGTTCGCCTCCGCCATGTTCGACAAGTTCAAGGGAAGGATCTCCCCCATAGACAGTTTCGACCAGCTCGAGAAGGTGCTGGACGATTTGGACCTGCCCTCCAGGTTCAGGGAATATGCCTCCAGGATGGACGGGATAACCGCCTCGGACGCCGAATGGGAGCAGACGAAGGGCTACCTCGTACCCCAGATAAGGGCACTTATCGGCCGGTTCTCGAAACTGGGCGAGAACGCATTCTACAAGCTTTACATGAGTGTCGATCCTACCCTGATGAGGGCCATCGAACTGGAGTGAGGCTGGGCTATTGGACCGGAGTGACGTAGAGCCTGACGTCTTCAGCCGTCACCGGGTTGCCTCCGAAGATCAGAAGGCGCTCAACCACATTCCCGAGTTCGCGGATATTGCCGGGCCATGATTTCTCCTTGAGAAGCTCAATGGCTTCGG
>ODAI011821204.1_pt1 | contig 17497 bp, 8 predicted proteins | sample 1539321 | NCBI WGS metagenome assembly ODAI01 (sample SAMN02144231, study PRJEB22623) | gut metagenome | biome: sheep rumen | host: Ovis aries | place: New Zealand | reverse complement strand
TAAAAATGAAAAAGCTGTTTTTTCATTTTGTATTGTGCTCACTTAATCGTACCGTTGGCTACGCCGAAGGTACTTGCGTTCGACAATAAAAATGAAAAAAGCTGTTTTTTCATTTTGTATTGTGCTCACTTAATCGTACCGTTGGCTACGCCGAAGGTACTTGCGTTCGACAATAAAAATGAAAAAGCTGTTTTTTCATTTTGTATTGTGCTCACTTAATCGTACCTTTGCAATTCCAAATCAGAAATCGAACAAGTCGAAAATAAAAGGAATATAAAGTTAACAAGATTATGGCTATCATTAAGACCGTGTGTGGCCTGACCCCCCGATGGGGGAGCGGCTGCTATTTCAGCGAAAACGCAACCATAGTGGGCGACGTGCAGATGGGCGACCAATGCACCGTGTGGTTCAATGCCGTGGTGCGGGGCGATGTGAACTACATCAAGATTGGCAACCGTGTGAACATTCAGGACGGTTCGTGCTTGCACACTTTATACCAAAAAGCCGCCATAGAGATTGGTGATGATGTAACCATTGGCCACAATGTGACGTTGCATGGTTGTCGGGTGAAGAGTGGTGCCCTGATAGGCATGGGAGCCACCGTGCTGGACGATGCTGTGATTGGTGAAGGTGCCATAGTGGCAGCCGGCGCATTGGTGTTGAAAGGCACCGTAGTGGGCGACGGCGAATTGTGGGGTGGTGTGCCAGCCAAATTCATCAAGAAGGTCGATCCTGAGCAGTCGAAAGAACTGAATGTGGGTATTGCGCAGCACTACATCATGTATGCCGACTGGTATCGGGAAAGCACTCCCCAGCCATGATGTCGGCTGGGATTTCGCCGATTTTTGTAGCACCGTTCCTTGGGAATGTAACCTATTTGAAAATCCGTGTAACATGCATGTAGGCGTATCTGCGCAAAATGACGTAATTTTGCAGCGGAATTTTATAATTTTACGCCTATATGAGAACAAAACTAAAACGGCCTCTCGGTCTGTCCCGCTGGATTGGGCTGGCCCTCATTGCTTCGGCTGGGTTGGCGGCTTGCGAAGGCTACGACTTGGCAAAGGAGGATCCCAGTTGGTTGGGCTCAAGTATTTACGACTATCTAAAGTCAGAAGGCAATTACACTCAGGTGGTGCGAATGATTGACGACTTGGGCTATTCGGCAGTCCTTGCCCAAACTGGCAGCAAGACTCTTTTTGTGGCCGATGATGATGCTTACAATCGTTTTTTTCAGCACAACCCATGGGGAGTCCGTCGCTATGACGACTTGAGCACGGCTCAGAAAAAGTTGCTGCTGTATGGTGGCATGATTAACAACTCCTGCCAGGTGGCCTATTTGAGCAGTAGCGAGGGTCCTACCGAGGGCGACTGTATGAGGAGGCTCACCGCATCGAGCGAATATGATTCGGTGCCCGTGCTGACACCTGCCCAGATGCCTGATAATCCTTACTGGGCGCGTTATCGTGAGGGAAGAGAACCCATTGTGTGCATGAGCGACGTGACCGCTCCGCCGATGATTCACTTTATCGAAACCTTTTTGAATAACAAACTCATAACAAACGAAGACTGCAACTTCCTCTTCAACCACCAGACAGAGCGCCAGGCAGGCGATGCCAACGTGAACGGTGTGATGATGGAGCAGCAGAACATTAAGTGCTCCAATGGCTTTATACACAAAATGTCGGAAGTAATCACACCCCTTCCCAACATGGCTGACTTGATTAGCCAGAAACCGAACACTCAAGGCTATGCACGCTTGTTGAACCGCTTTTGTGCCCCTTATCGGCATAATAAAAATGAAGCCATTACTCGCGAATACAATAGATTATACAATGCCGACATTGACACGCTCTATGAAAAGCGCTATTTTTCCGAGCGCAGCCAGAATGGTCAACCTTTGGACCTGACGCCCGATGAAGGTCCAGTGAATGGCCTTTTGAAGTTCGACCCCGCCTGGAACCAATTCTACAGTGCCACCACCAACAGCACCTCGGCCAATGTGGCTCTTCAGGAGAATATGGGTGTGATGTTGGTGCCCAGCGACGAGGCTCTCAATCGGTATTGGAACGAGGGAGCAGGCAAGGTGCTCAAGGATTACTACGGTACGTGGGACAACGTGCCCGACAAGGTGGTGTCGAAAATGATCAATGTGAACATGCTCAATTCGTTCACCAATTCTGTGCCCAGCAAGTTCTATACGGTGCTGAACGATGCAAACGACGAGCTTGGACTGTCAGAAGAGTTTGTCGATTCTGTCTATATGGCTTGCAATGGTGCCGTCTATCTCACCAACAAAGTGTTCAACCCTGTGGCATACGTCTCCGTCACGTTCCCCGCCCTCATTAACGAGACCATGAGTGTGCTCTATTGGGGAGTTGAGCAACTCGGTTTCGATGTCTATCTCAACTCTCAGAACACTTACTACAGCCTTTTCATCCCCAACAACACCTCGTTGCTCGATTACATCGACCCTTGTTCGTATGGTAAGACCAGCACGCAGCTTTTCCGTTTCCATTACAAATCCACGGCACAGACTGAGCCTGAAAAGGTGTGGGCCAGCATTTGGAACTACGACACCGCCACGGGTGTGGTGGGCGACTCTATTGGCGAGGCAACCTATGAGCAGATTACAAACCGCCTTGAGGACATTCTCAACACCCACATCGTCATTGGCAATGTGGAAGACGGCAACACATACTATCGTACAAAAGGTGGTAGTATGGTGAAAGTGCAGGATGCTTCGGCAGGTATTTCGGGCATGCGCGTTCAGGGAGGCTATCAGCTGGAAGCTGGTCGCAGCATCCCTGTTGTGGGCATTTACGACGAGTCGTTAGAAGGTAATGGCAAAACTTACATCATTGAGGAAGAACCCATCATGACTGCACGCAAATCGGTCTTCGACATCCTCTCGGAACATGAAGAATTTAAGGCTTTCCACGATTTGTTGCAGGGCTCTCAATTCTTGGAGACCAAGCATGTGATTGGCACCGACCAGCATGGTGCTCCCAGCCAGAACATTTCCCTTTTCAACACCTATCGTTACACCATCTTTGTGCCCACCAACCAGTCAGTCGCCGCACTGCAGAAGAGCGGGAAACTCCCCACCTGGGAGCAGGTGGATGCTGAGGAAGATGAGGTCGTGAAAGACAGTTTGCGCACCGAAATTGAAAACTTCATCAAATATCACATTCAGGACGAGGCATTCTATGTAGGCCAAGGGTCGGACAGTGGAGAGTATGAAACGTCAGCCTACAAGGTGACAGACGGTAACTTGTCATATTATAAACTGAAGACTCAAGTAGATAATGCAGGCATCACCATAGCTGATGGCGTAGGTCACACTTGCAAGGTCGATACCACCAAGGGACTCTACAACTTGATGGCTCGCGAGTATCAATACGATGCAAGCGATGCAGCCAATGCCCGCAACCTCTACACGTCCTCCTTTGCAGTCATTCATCAGATAGATGGAGCGTTACAGTATAAATGAAAACAATTCACAATTAATAATTAACAATGTACATGAAAAAGTTTATCGCATTTCTCCTGATTGTCAATTGTCAATTGTCAATTGTCAACTGTCTGGCTCAAACTGCTGGCACCATGATTCATGGTGTGGTGGAGGACGACCTCGACCCCCTCATGGCGTGCAATGTGGTGGAGATAGACAATGCCAACCGCATTGTAGCACATGCCGTTACTGACATCAACGGAAACTTCGCCTTCCGCATAGTCAATCCCAAGCACCGCCTGAAAATCTCTTATGTGGGTTATGCCACCCAAATCATCCCCATCAAAGGCACCACCTATCATATTGTCATGAAGAGTAACACCCAGTTGCAAGACGTGGTGGTGGTTTCGAACAAAGTGGCGCAAACCAGTGGCCTTGCCATTCCTGAGCGTGAGATGTCCATTGCACATCAAACCATCGACGCCAAGGAATTTGAAGGACTCCCCATGACCAGTGTGGATGAAGCCCTGCAAGGGCGCATTGCAGGACTGGACATTGTGAGCAACTCCGGCAACTTGGGTTCAGGCACCAGCATGCGCCTTCGCGGAGTCAGCTCCATCAACGGGAGCAGCGAACCTCTCATCGTGGTGGATGGCAACATTTTCGAAAGTGATTACAACAGCAATTTTGACTATGCCAATGCCACCGAAGACCAGTTTGCCGAACTCCTCAATGTCAACCCCGACGACATTGCCTCCATCTCTGTGCTGAAAGACGCTGCCGGCACAGCCATCTACGGCTCGCAGGGAGCCAATGGCGTCATCGAGATAAAAACCAAGCGCGGTGCCCGTGGCAAAACAAAAGTGCAATACTCCTATCGAGCCACACTCACCCACCAGCCACAAGGCATCCACCTGCTTAATGGTGACCAATATACCATGCTGATGAAGGAAGCCTACTACAACCCCACGCTCAGTGATGCTGCTGCCGACATTCGAGAATTTAACTACGACACTTCGTGGAACGAGTACGAGATGTACAACAACAACACCGACTGGCGCAAGGCCATCCGAAAAACAGGTCTCCTGCAGAAGCATTACGTCAGTCTCTCAGGCGGTGGCGAGAAAGCCAACTTCCGCATAGCCGGGGGGTACGACCACCAAACGGGCACGGTCATAGAGCAAAAGCTCGACCGTTTCACCACCCGCGTGGCACTCGACTATTTTGTGAGCGACCGCATCAAGATAGTCACCAACTTCAACATGACCTACACCAACAACCAGAAGAATTATTCCGACCTCCTTGGCCTGGCCTATCAGAAGATGCCCAACCTCTCCATCTACGAGCAAGACGACCAGGGCAACGACCTGCCCCACTTCTACCACATGCTCAACACGGCATCGGCCGAACTGAAGAAAGACCAATACGGCTACGTCAACCCCGTGGCGCTGGCACGAGAGGCCAAGAACGATGAATCCACTTACCAAATTCAACCTGAGTTTCAGCTGGTTTACAACCTTCTCGGCACTGGTGCAGAGCAAACACAGTTGAAGTATGAAGGTAAAATCCTCTTTAACATCTTCAACAAATACAACGACACGTTCTACCCCTCCAGCCTCGTCACTTCGGGGTGGTCAGACACCAATAATAATAAAACAACGGCCGATGCGCACAAAAGCACGGCTATCACCACCACCCATCGCCTCACCCTTGTGCCTCATTTCCGCAATAACGACCATTCATTGATGGCCATGGCACAGTTCCAGCTGACCGATGGCTCGTCGAAAGCCACCAGCTCCACCGTGTGGGGCCTACCCACAGGCGGCATCCGTTCGCCCATAGCCGACGGCATAGTCAGCGGTTTAGGCACATCATCTGGACAATGGCGCAGTGTCTATCTCACTTTCTCTGCACACTATGCCTACAAAGGTCGTTACATAGCCGACTTCAGTGTGCGCCGCGATGGCTCCACCAAGTTTGGCGACGATAGCCGTTGGGGCAATTTCCCCGCCCTCTCATTCCGATGGAATGTGAGTGATGAGCCCTTCATGGAGCGTGTCCGTTGGATCAACATGCTTTCCATCCGTCCCGGATGGGGCATTGTAGGTAGCCAGCCAGGAGGCGAATACCTCTACTTCTCCAAGTACTCAAGCAAAATCAGGGTCAATAATCGTGACGTGGACATCGACTACAATGGTCAAGGGGGTGTTTATCCAGCCAATATCCGTCTCAGTTCCCTCAAGTGGGAAGAGAAGCAGACTTGGAACATCGGTTTCGACATCGGTCTCTTCAACAACATGATTACCGCCGACTTCAATGTTTACACACAGCGCACAAGCGACCTCTTGATGCAAAACCGACGCATACCCACCACGTCAGGCTACACGGCATTGGCCTATCAGAATGTGGGCAACATGGTCAACAATGGCTGGGAATTGAACGTGAATGGCCAGGATGTCATCAAGGCGGGCAAGTTCCGCATGGGATTTAACGTGTCTTTTGCCAACAACAAAAATGAAATCACCCAGATGGACGAGACGGTCCTGGCATCGCTCAATAGCGATTTCAACAAGGCGAATGGCTCCTATCTCACCCGAGTGCAACTGCACAATGCCTTCGGCTCCATGTATGGATTCCGTTACAAAGGAGTCTATCAGTACAGCAAGTACTCTGTCACGGAGGTTCCAGGAGTGAGCGGTCCGAATGCACCCGTGGCCCATGATGCCCATGGCGATGTGGTGGTCGATAAGAATGGTTACACCACGCCTATGGTGTTCTGTTACGACAGCAACGACAAAACATCCATTTACGAGTTTAAGGGAGGAGATGCCATCTACGAGGACATTAATCACGATGGGAACATCAACGAGCTCGACATCGTATATCTTGGCAGTTCCTTGCCCAAAGTAACAGGAGGTTGGGGCTTCAAACTTCAGTATGGCCGATGGACTTGGAACAATCAGTTCAATTTCCGCATTGGTAACAAGATTATTAACCGTGCCAGAATGTTAGCAGAGAACATGTATTCCAACAATAATCAATCAAAAGCCGTGAATTGGCGTTGGCGTGTGGAGGGAGACAATGCACAGATTCCACGCGCACTCTATCAAGAAGGGTACAATTGGTTGGGTAGTGACCGCTTTATAGAGAAAGGCTCGTACCTGCGTCTCAATTATAGCCAGATAAGCTATTCATTCGATCCCAAGCTGATTAAGAATTGGGGACTCTCTTCGCTCAGTCTCTATTTGAGTGCCAACAACCTCTTCTGCATCACAGGTTATTCTGGTGCTGACCCTGAAGTTGGTTATGGAGGCTATGGCGTAACTACTGATAATGCAAGGACTCCTAATGCACGTTCTTATACGTTAGGCGTGACTGTTCAATTCTAAAATGATGATATTATGAAAATGAGAAATATGAATTCATTACTTTATAGTTGGGTAAAGGCACTGCCTGGTGCTTTGCTTATGGCTGTTACTTCATTGTCCTTGTTGAGCAGTTGCGATGATTTTCTCTCCATTGAACCGCAAAACGAAATAGTGCTGGAAAACTATTGGACGGAGGAAAAGGATGTGAATAGTGTGTTGAATTCCTGCTATGCTCAGTTGGAGAGTCGTGATTGTATTAGTCGTATGATTGTGTGGGGAGAGTTGCGGTCGGACAATATGACGACTGGCTCTGGTACTTACCACAATGTGCAGCAGATATTGAAGGAAAACATCCTTGAGACGAATGATTATACAAATTGGCAGTGTTTTTATCAAGTGATTAATCAATGCAATACGGTTATTCATTATGCTCCTGGAGTGAATGCAATTGACCCCAATTTCACCGATTCTGAACTTCGTGCTACAATAGCAGAAGCCAAAACGCTTCGTGCCTTGTGTTATTTTTACCTGATTCGTACATTCCGCGATGTGCCATACGTAACCGAACCTTCAAAGGAAGATAGTCAAGATTTCCAAGTGGCCGCCACTCCTTTTGTACAGGTGCTTGATAGCCTGATTGCAGATGTGGAATCGGTGAAAGATGATGCGGTCAGAAGCTATGGTGAAGAAAGTGTGGAAAATACATGTCGCATTACTCGTTGGGCTTGCTATTCCTTGTTGGCAGATTTATGCCTTTGGAAAGGTGAATGGCAAAAGTGCATTGATTACTGTAATCTTGTTATTGAGCAAAAAGTAAGGGAATATGACGAAGCTTACGAGAAGAATCCGACAACGTTGACGGTTGAACTCTATGATACGTATCCTCTGATTTCAGAGTCTGCAAGCGGCAGCAATTTTGCGGGCAATGCATATAATGAGATTTTTGGTACGGGAAATAGTTTTGAATCTATCTTTGAACTGAATTTTGTTGAGAACCAAAATGTCACAAATGACGCCATTTCAACGTTCTACGGTTCGACCGGAAACAAGACGGGGCAGATAGGTGTTCCCACTTTTCTCAACAGTGATATATTTGCGGATCAAAACAAGTATTTCCAAAAGACTGATTGCCGTGCTTTGGAAAATATGGTTGAACAGAATAACAAAGTGTATATTGCTAAGTATGTAAACCAATCTGTTTCCTTCCGAACCAGCACAACGACAGGTGCAGCACCCATTGTGAATGGGACAGTACGTTCATCCGCTTATGCCAATTGGATTGTTTATCGCTTGACGGACGTGATGTTAATGCGTGCAGAGGCTGAGGTTGAATTGGCAGGTGATGTGGCTGAGGGAGCCGTGTTGACTGAAGAGCAGACGCAGCATTATCGGAACGCCTTTGATTGTGTCAGTGCTGTGTGGAAACGCGCCAACAACAAGCGTACATCCACTGTTGGGCTGTTGGTGTTTGAAGACTATGCCACTTCTCGTTCAACAATGGAAAATCTTATCCTTGATGAGCGTCAGCGTGAACTGATGTTTGAAGGGAAACGCTGGTTCGACCTTGTTCGCCTCTCTCGGCGCGAAGGAGATAATTCCCGTCTCATCGAAAAGGTGTTGCCCAAGTTCCAGGAGAACACGAGTGCCATCAGAATAAAACTTTCGGCTGCGGATGTACTTTATTGGCCATACAACCGTGAGGAGCTGAAGCAGAATCCGAAGCTGGTGCAAAATCCAGCATACGTGACAGATAATACAGAACTAAACTTCTAAGAATTTATGAAACTGAAAAAGATATATCCATTCGTCGCAGCAATCACCCTTTCCCTTTTTGGAATGGGGTATATGACTTCCTGCTCTGATGAGCCAGACTCAGCCAATTATTATACCTTTACAGGTGAAATGGTCAGCGACTACCTTGACCATCGTCCCGAAATGTTCAGCGATTTCACTGAGATTCTTCATCGTTCGGGTTTGTATGGTATGATGGCCACTTATGGCACGTACACCTGTCTTGCTCCCACCAACGAGGCTATAGAAGCCTATCTGAGAGAACGGGGGTATAACAGTGTGGCACAGCTCTCCAAAGAAGAATGTGACACGCTTTCCTGGAACCACATCATTCAGGAAACGTATTTTACTACCGACTTGAGCGATGGTAATATTCCTACCGCCAACATGAATGAGCGTTTTTTGACATTTTCGTGTGACAGCAATGCAACCAATGGCAATGTGATGTATTACGTCAACATGGCTTCCAGGTTGGTGGTGCGGGATGACTCAGTGGAAAACGGTGTGGTGCACACCCTCGACCATGTCATTCAGCCCTCCAGTTCGTATCTACCTGAAAAGTTATTAGAAGATAAGAGCATATCCCTCTTCACTTCGGCGTTGACGCTGACAGGATTGAGCGACAGTCTTTACGAATATTTGGATAACACTTATTCCGTTGGACTTGACTCTATTAATAAAGGCATTCCTTTTCACCGTACAGGAGCTGAATATAGAATGTATTACCCTGCCACTCGCATGAAACGTTTTACGGCTTTGGTGGAAACCAACAAGGTGTTTGCTGATGCGGGTATTCATAATTTGGACGATTTGAAATCATACGCAAAGAGTGTTTATGATGAAGTGTACCCACAGGATGCCGGGCTTTATGACGATGATTGGACTCACCGAAAGAATCCTCTGAACCGGTTTGTCGCCTATCATTTGCTCCCTTATTATGGGGCAATCAACGACTTTACCATTTCAGAAAGTGGCATTGATTACAAAACGACCTGTGCAATGCCGAATTTGATTGATTGTACTGATTGGTACATTACTCTGATGCCGGGCACCATCATGAAAATGTCCTCTCCTTCGGAAGGGCTTTTCATTAATCGAAAGGGTGTAGCCAGTCGTTATAGTGTGCGAGGTGTGAAAGTCTATACACCGACTGAGATGAAAAAAATTCATGACCAGGAACTTCTGGAGGCAGGTCTTCCCGTTGACACCTTGAACCAGCAAGCGTTAAATGGCATCTATCATTACATTGATGGCGTGTTGACTTATAATAAAGAAACGCGTGATGTCGTCTTTAATGACCGCATTCGTTGGGATGTGATTACCATGTCCACCGAGTTCTTGAATGCAGGTGCTCGTGGCAATACGAATGGGCAACATCTGGCGGGCTTCAAGCAGGTGGAGGGTTGGAATTTCCATGGTATTGTCCCCACATTGGCTTTGCGTGAACGGGGAGTGTGGATGGCGACATATTCCGATGCGGTTGACTTGATAGGACAGTTCGACGTGTCCTTCAAGCTTCCTCCTGTGCCCGCTAACACTTACGAAATTCGGTTTGCGTATGGTGCTGGTAATGACCGTGGTGTGGTGCAGATTTATTTTGGCGAAAAGGATAACATGCAGCCGATGGGCTTGCCGATAGATTTCCGTATATGGGGCGGTGACCCAAGTATTGGATGGGTGGCAGACACGGATGATAATGAGGAAAATCGTGCTATAGACAAGGCCATGCATAATCGGGGCTTTATGAAAGACATGGACTCGTGGAATCAGGGTGGAAGCAATAATCTGCGTGCCAACAACGGAAAATACCGTAAAATTCTCACCACTCAGGCTTTGGACCCCAACAAGGAGTATTGGCTGCGTATTAAGCTAGTGATTGAGAATGCTGAGGCTGAACTTCCCATTAACTATTTTGAGTTCTGCCCGAAGAGTGTGTATGCAGGATTAACAGCAGAAGATACTCACTAACCAAGTTCAAATAAAATAATTCATTATTGATTGCTGAGACTTTATCAGTTGTCACTTGTAATCAGACCATATAAGACGATGAAGGTTTCTAATATTTGTAAAATCATAGCTGGTGCCATGTCGTTGTCAGTCATTATCGGGTGTTCCGACACTTGGAATGACCACTTTGACGTGGCTGGCACGAACGGCTCTGAGTCGCTTCTCCGTATGGTGGAGACGAACCCTCTGCTGAGTGATTTCCACTCAGTGCTTAAAGCCACTCATGTGTATAATAATAATCACCGTACAGGGGTTACATTTGCTGACTTGCTGGATGCAGACCAAGCTCTTACGGTGTGGGCTCCCATCAATGGGGCTTTTCCTGTAGATTCATTGCTTAGACTCTGCCAGACCGAAAAGGGTGACTCTGTTGTGGGGCATCGTTTCGTCATGAATCATATAGCTCATCATCTTTATAACATGAATGGGCTGGCAGGTGAACATGTGAAGATGTTGAATGACAAGTTGCTATTGCTGAATGGCAAGTCTTTGGCGCAGGCGCAGGTGGAAGAAGGCCAATACAATCTTCCTGCAACGAATGGCTTGTTGCATGTGGTAGGCGATGAGGCGCAATATACTTATAATGTATATGAGGGGTTGACATCGCTTGATGAGTTTAGCCATGTGGGCGGGTTTCTTTCTCGCTTTGAGCATCAGGAGCTGGACGAGGAACATTCCATTCAGTCTGGCATTGTGGATGGAAAGAAGATTTATTCCGATTCTGTGATGGTGAAAGAAAATGCGTTGTTCCGTGTGTTTGATCAGATTATATCGGAAGACTCTACTTTTGTTATGTTGGTGCCCGACAGGGCTACTTGGAACCCTGTGTATCAGAGCACTCAAAGGTTTTTCGACTATGGGTCGATAGAAAAGGCTGACTCTATTTCTGAATATTGGACTTACGTGTCGCTACTCCGCGACTTGGTGTTCAATAAAAACATGCAGCGTTCGGAGGTGGATTCCGTTTTCTCCACGTCTTACACGCCTGCGGAATGGCCCTATCATGTGTTCTATAAACCCTATGCAGCAGGCGGAGTGTTGGATATAGCTAATGTGAAGGATACGTTGGAGTGCTCCAATGGCGCTATCTATCGCATGAAGCATTGGCAATTCTCTCCCGAAGATTTGTTTTTCCATCCTATTGTAACACAGGGTGAGAGGGAGGCCAGCATCATTGACTATAAGGATTGTACGTTGAACTATCGTAGTGCAATTGCAGATTCCATCTCAGGAAATGGTTATGTGGATATTGTGCCTCGTAACAGTAATAGTAATTGGAGCATAACCTATGAAATTCGGAACACGTTGTCAGGCACTTACGATATTTATGCCGTCATCTTGCCCAAAACTGTAGCAGATGTGAATAGTAGGAATGACAAACCGAATAAATTTGTGGCTACGTTGTCATACGTGGACGAAAAGGGGAAAAAACAAACTGAGTCGTTCGGTACTCCTGTGTCGAATGATGGTGTTACTGTAGATACAGTGTTGATAGGGCGGTTCACATTCCCTGTTTGTAATTATGGACAGCAAGATGCGACGGTGAGTTTGCAGCTAAAATGTAATATGAGGAGTAGCGATACCGCTTATCATCGTGAAATGTTCCTCGATTGTATCTATTTAAAGCCTGTTTCTGATGAGGATGAAGCATTGGCTGAGGAGGCGAAAACAAGAAAGGAGGTACAAAAATGAAAAGAATAGTATTGGCATTGGCCGCAACGACACTCTGTTCTGTCTTGTCGGCTCAGGACGTGACATCCAATTCTTTGGCAGCAACTGAGGGTGGCTCTGGAAAGGTTCAGGTGGAACAGTCTCTTTCTAATGTAAAAAATGTAGTTTTGCATGCGGTGAAGGGGCGTGTTCTGGATGCAGCCACTGGCGAGCCGGCTGTGGGTGTGCAAGTGCAGGCATACAATCAACCGCTCTATGCTGCCATGACGGATGAGCATGGCGAATACACCATCAAATTGCCCGAATGGGTGACATCGCTAACTTTCTCGGCCGATGGCTACATTGTTGTTCAGCAGCCGATAGGCTCTACCCAATTAGTCCCTGCGGTGAAGATGTATTCAGCAAAGTTTGGCGAAATGTATGCCAAACAGACTTCGGCAGTAAGTAAGAAAACGACCCTTGCGGCTTTTAATAATAATGATATATCCATTGATCAGCAGATTCAGCAGAATTTGGGAGGTGATGTGTTGACTGTGGTTAGAGGCGGTCAGGCAGCGCAAGGTGTGAAGATGCTGATGAATGGCGTAAATTCGCTCAACAGTAATGCCCAACCGTTGGTGGTGGTAGATGGGGTGATTCAGAATATGCAATGGAATTCTCCTTCGCTGCATGACGGCTTCTTCAATAACATGTTGGCAAACATGATGGTGGAAGACATTGAGAAGGTGTCGGTTTTGAAAAATGGCACTGCCATCTATGGTGCACAAGGAGCGAATGGTGTGCTGATGATAGAAACCAAACGTAATAAGTCGATGGCTACCAAAATAGATGTGAGCATTGGCGGTGCATACGAATGGAAGCCTAAGTCCTTAGACATGATGGATGCGGCTCAGTTCCGTGTGTATGCGTCTGAATTGATTGGTACGACTGGAACAAAGAGCAACGCATTTAAGTTCCTGCAGATGGATCCCAATTATTACTACTACCGGATGTATCACAATTCGACTGATTGGAGCAAGAAAACGCAACGGGGAGCTTGGACGCAGCAGTATAGCATCAATGTGCAGGGGGGCGATGACATCGCCAATTACAACCTGTCGGTAGGCTATGCGGGTTCGGATGCTACAATAAGGGATTTCTCCTTTTCCCGGTTCAATTTACGCCTGAATTCCGACCTGACGCTCACTCGGAACCTGACGGTGCGGTTTGATGCGGCCTATTCGGATGTGACACGAAACATGAGGGATGATGGAGTGAAGGACAACGTGACGGACGGGGTGATTAGTGCGCCCGCTTTCTTGTCGTTGATTAAGGCTCCCTTCTTGTCGCCCTATGCATACGATTCGAATGGGCGGTTGTCTAATTATCTGGCTGAGGCGGATGACTATCTGTCTGATGTTGTGACGCAGCGGAGTGATTATACGACGAGTCTGGCTAACCCTGTTTCCATTTTGAACAATGGGGAAGGAAAAAATAAGAACTATTTTGGCAACCGCATGGTGTCGTTGGCTGTTACTCCCAGGTGGAACATCAATAAAAACTGGACTGTGGCCAATCATTTCGCTTTCCAGTTGGTAAATACGGATGAAAACTACTATTTGCCTACTACGGGTGTGCCCAACTATGAAGTGAAGGGGGTGGGGCAGGTGGAAAACTGTGCAAGTGCTTTGGCTGGACGGCAGATTACCATCATGAACGACTTGAATCTTGCTTATAACCACAGGTGGAATGCTCATTTGCTCCAAGCGAAAGGTGGATTCCGTTACACGCGTGATACCTATAAGCTGAACACTCAAATTGGGTATAACACGGGCAATGACAAGACACCTAACATGTCGGCTTCACTGCAATATAAACAGACGGATGGCTTGGACAACAGGAATGTGGATTTGACTTATTATGTGACAGCCGACTATAACTTTGCTGAGCGGTATTATCTCTCAGCTACGCTGGCCATGGATGGTTCGAACAAGTTTGGAGTGGATGCTAATGACGGAATGAAAATTGGTAATTATGCCTTTGGCTTTTTCCCGTCGGTCGAGGCAGCGTGGGTACTCACTAACGAGAAATGGTTCACTCCCAACCGGTGGGTGAATTATCTGAAGGTGAATGGCGGTTTCGACTTTGTGGGCAATGACGACGTGAACAGTGTGGCATCGCGCACGTATTTTGTGGCTGGCAAGATGTTTAACACCATGACTGGGCTGACAATGGGTAACATCGGAAATACGCGTCTGCAATGGGAAACTACGGCACGCTTCACCATTGGAGCCCAAGTTGCCTTCTTTACCAATCGGCTCTTGTTAGGATTCAACTATTTCAATGGGAACACTTACAACCTGTTGTCGATGGGCACATTGTCATACATTTCGGGCTTGGAAACGAACTGGCTGAACGATGGGCGTGTGCACAACCGGGGCTTTGATGTGAGTGCCGACTTGAAGTTGCTGGGTACAAAGGACTGGACGTGGAGGGTGGCGGCTTCGATGGGACATTATAAGAACACGGTGAAACGCCTGCCTGGCGGCAAGGCGATGATGGCTACCGATATGTATGGAGGCACCATCCTCAACCAGGTGGGCTGTGCTGCGGGGCTCTTTTATGGGTACAAGACCGATGGGGTGTTCTCTTCGGCTGAGGATGCTGCTCGGGCTGGTGTGTACCAACAGACAGAAACGGGTGCCAGGCAGTATTTTCAGGCGGGCGACATGAAGTTTGTGGAGGTGGTGGCTGATGGGTGCATTGACCAGAAGGATAGGCAGGTGATTGGCAATCCTCATCCAGACATTTATGGCAACTTCTCCACCCAGCTGACGTGGAAGAATCTCTCGCTCTCCGTGTGGTTTAACTATTCAGTGGGCGGCGACCTCTACAATTATCAGCGCAGCGTGCTGGAGTCGGGGGCATACTTCTACAATCAGACATCGAACATGCTGGCGCGATGGACGCATGAGGGGCAGCAGACCGAGGTGCCGCGGGCTTCTTTCCTCGATGTGATGGGGAATGGCCGTTTCTCCGACCGATGGATTGAGGATGGCTCTTATCTGAAACTGAAAAATGTGACGCTGAGCTATCGCATGCCTGTGCGGAGCACTTACCTGCAGGGCATTACGGTGTGGGCGGCGGTGAACAATGTGTTCACTTTGACCAAGTATTTGGGCACTGACCCAGAGTTTGCTGCTTCCAATGGCGTTGTGGGAATGGGAATTGACCGCGGGCTGATGGCTCCAGGAAGAAGTTTCTCTATGGGTGTGAAAGTGAATCTCTGATGCGGTTGATAGATTGTAGTTTATAGGTATAGATGATAGACTATAGGTTATAGGATTAAAGTTTTCGCTAACAAAAAAGAAGATTATGAAAAAGATATATCAATTCGTTGTAGTGGCTTTCTTTGCCTTAGGGGTAGGAGATGGTCTGTCTTCCTGTTCTGAAGCTGACAGCGACTTTGTTGCTTTTGTGGAAGATGACCAGTTGAATTCGCCCAATGATACGGTGTATTCGCTCATGGGCATTGTGAATAAGTTGCAGGCTGTGGCTGACAGAACCATTCTGCTGGGCGAACTGAGGGGCGACCTGACTGCGCTCACCGACCATGCCATGCTGGATTTGCAGGATGTGGCTAACTTTACTGTGGAGCGGGGAAATGCCTACAACAATGCCCGCGATTACTATGGGGTGATTCAGAACTGCAATTATTTCTTGGCTCATGCTGACACGGCGCTGACAAAGCGCGGCGTGAAGGTGTTTGAGAAGGAGTACGCTGTAGTGAAGGCTTATCGGGCTTGGACTTATCTGCAACTTGCCATCAACTATGGCTCTGTACCTTTCTTCACCGAACCGATTTTGGCTGAAAAGGATGCCAATCCAGCCCAATATGTTCACTATGATGTGAAGCAGATTGCCAATTATTTCATTGACGATTTGGCTCCATACGTGGATGTGGATTTCCCCGATTATGGCTCGGTGGGGGGAGTGAATTCGCGTCGCTTCTATATTCCTGTGCGTGTGCTGTTGGGCGACCTCTGTCTGTGGGCCGAACGCTATGGGGAGGCTGCAAGGTATTACCATGATTATCTGACTCGTCAGGGCGATGTGCACCCTACGGGTAATGCGGCTGTGCGGTGGATGACGTACGAGTTTGATGCCATAGAGGATGCTTACGCTGCGCAGTTCGCCCTTTCGTCGGCAGAGGTGCTGACGATTTTGCCGATGGAAAGTGAAGAGTATAATGGCACAGTGTCGCGTCTGCGCGATGTGTTCACTTCCACGGCCGACAACAACTATTACTATCAGGCTACTCACTCTGCGGCTTACGATGAACTTTCGCGGCAGCAGCGTTATGTGCTGGTGTATAACGACCCTATCAGTCAATTGCCCGACACGGTGAGTCCGCCTGAGGCGATGGTCTATCAGAGCGAGTCGCAACGGGGCGATTTGCGGCAGCAAAGTATTTACACCCTGCGCAGTCAGGCATCGACATCTACGGCTCAGTCGGCGGTGCGGCAATCGTGCTACAAGTACCAGTCTGCCCATGTGAATCTGTACCGTTTGCAGCATGTCTATTTACGCTATGCTGAGGCATTGAACCGTGCAGGCTATCCAGAGTCGGCTTTCGCCGTGCTAAAGTATGGGCTAAATAAGTATAACATCGACCGTTACATCTCAGAACGTGAGCGTGCTGCGGCAGGAGACTTGTTGGCTTTCAGCGAATACACGTTCCTGCGCGAGAACACGATGGGCATTCACTCAAGGGGGGCTGGCCATGCTGAGGCTGATGCGGCATACATCATTCCACCATGTGCAACGGCTGCTGACAGCATGCTGTATGTAGAAGACCGAATTTGTGATGAAATGGCTTTAGAGACAGCGGCTGAGGGGTTGCGGTTTTATGACCTGATGCGTCTCTCCATGCATCGGAACGACCCAACGTTCTTGGCCGATAAGGTGGCACGCCGCAATGGCGCTACCAACTACGATGCAGCCCTTTTCTCTCTCCTTTCCGACCCGAAGAATTGGTATTTGCCTCTGGAGTAAGGTGCCTTGTGCTTAGACTGGTTTCATATACGGTATGTTCTAATAATTACTAAATCTGAGATGATTATCTTCCATTGTTTTTGTTGCTTTTGGGCATCTTTGGGCTTAATCCCTTGGGCCATAGCTCGCTATGCCCCTGCGGTCTTGCACCCAAATCTACTCCAAAATCAAC
>ODAI014193420.1_pt1 | contig 17500 bp, 7 predicted proteins | sample 1539321 | NCBI WGS metagenome assembly ODAI01 (sample SAMN02144231, study PRJEB22623) | gut metagenome | biome: sheep rumen | host: Ovis aries | place: New Zealand | reverse complement strand
TGCGCCTTTGGCTTGCATTCGCTAAGAACCGACGCTGCGGATGCCCTCCTCGTGCAATCCATAGCCTGCCCAGCCGGGCAGTGAACAGAAACGCTGGCAGGAGTGTGACTTGTAACCCCTATGAAGATGTCTAACTGTGTTTTTGCGAACGAAGACTTGAAAATCATGCATGAATGGGGTATCATCCACAACGGGAATGGACAGTTCTCCGGGACAGAAGCATGTAGATCATGCTGTGTTTTGGCTGGTGGGTTTGAACTGATCTGAAAACATCAGGAGGAGGTTTTTATTTTATGCAGGAAGTGACGAAGAAGACTTCTGCCGCGAAGAAGGAAGATGGGAAGGCGGAAAAAAGCACGAAGATTGCTAAGAAGGCTGAGATTGATGTAAAGCGGGCTGAGGAGAGGATTGAGGCTGCCGCGAAGAAAGTCAAAGAGACGGCGGAAGGCACTGCCAAAAAGGTAAAGGAGCCTGTTGAAGCTGCTGCGAAGAAGGTGGAGACCGTTACAAAGAAGACCACAGCTGCCGCAAAGAAGACTGAGGAGAAGGCTGAAGCAGCCATAAAGAAGACAGAAGCAGCCGTAAAGAAAACAGAAGAGAAGGCTGAAGCTGCTGCAAAGAAAGCACAGACCGCTGCGAAGAAGACGGAAGCTGCGGTGAAGAAGGCCGAAGAGAAGGCCGATGCTGCGGTGAAGAAGGCCGAAGAGAAGGCCGATGCTGCAGTGAAGAAGGCCGAAGAGAAGGCCGATGCTGCAGTGAAGAAGGCAGAGGAGAAGGTCGAAACTGCCGGGAAGAAGACAGCCGGCGCAGCGAAGAAGGCAGCTGATGCCGCAGAGAAGAAGACTGCTGCCAGGAAGACCGACTTGAAGGAGAGCATTTCTCTGCAGTACCTTGGCAAGGACATCAAGGTCAGCGATGTCACGGAACAGGTAAAGAAGGTTTGGACAGGCGAGCTCAAGAAAAAGGCTTCTGAGCTGAAGACCATTAATCTGTACCTGAAGCCGGAGGATAACGCGGCTTATTATGTCCTGAATGATACGTTTATGGGCAAGGTAGATCTTTGATTTTTGCCATTATATTTGAACCATGAATCACCCCCGGGCTGTGAAGAAGCTTATGCTTTTTCGCAGTCCGGGGGTTTTATGTGGTTACAAGTCACGCCCGCTGGCAGGGATGTGGCCTGAATAATTCTATGTGGTTGACAGGCAGACGTGTCTGGTGTATGATACATTCATCTGATACATATCCAATAACATATCTTTAACATAATTTATGTAACATTTCTATCTGCCATATGAGAAGAAGAAGGAAGTTCCGTACTTTTGTCTTTGTGAATGTTTTTCTGTTGTTCCTTTTCCTTATGGACTATCCATATCTGTCACGGATCTATAATGACATGGTCTCAGGGGATGTGATCGCTTCCTGCGAGGCGCTTGAGGATGATGCAGACTGTGAAGAACGCCTTGCGCTTGCGTCTGATTACAACAGGTACTTAGCGGGGGATGGCGGCAGCGCCCCTGGCTGGGAGAATGCAGCGCGGATTTTGAGCCTGGACGACTCCGGCGTCTGCGGATGGATCCGGATCCCTGCGCTGGAACTGATCCTGCCGCTTGCCATTGGGACAGGGGACAAAGCCCTGACTCAGGGGGCCGGAATCCTGGAAGGCAGCAGCCTTCCGGTAGGCGGAACAGATACCCATACCTGTATCTCAGCCCACCGGGGTCTGCCTGACCGTACGCTGTTCACAAATCTGGACATGCTCAGCATCGGTGACCTGATCGAGGTTCACACGCTGGGCAGGACCCTTTGCTATGCAGTAACCGGATCGGAGACTGTCCTGCCGACCAGGACAGAGCATCTTCGGATCAGAAAGGGAGAAGATCTCCTGACGCTGATTACCTGCACCCCATATGGGATCAACACCCACAGGCTTTATGTACATGCCAGCCGAAGGGAAGACGGGGAATCAGGGTCCGGTCCGCTGAATGGATCCGGATACCAGCTGGAGGGAGGAACTATCTCCTGCCTGCTGTCCCTTGCCGGGCGGATGAAAACCCTGGTCTTCTGGAAAATGTGGTGGTGGGTTCCGGCTACCTTCGTGCTGCTTCTCTTTCTGTTCCTGCTGGTCAGGAAATCCCGTTGAATGATCCCTGGGGGTAACTGTTCAGAAAGGGCTCTGAACAGTTATTACTGATAAAAATATCAATCACATACTTCCTATGAAGGAAACCGGAGGCTTATCTGCCTGTACCAAAATGCCGGCATTGGCCGGGCGCGAAGGCTCCGTTTCTGATTCTACTCTATTTCTATATCTATTTTTTATTCTATTTCTATTCAAGGCCTGACGGTTCTTTCTTTTCACAAGGCCGCTGGCAAGTCTCCAGGCCTCAGGCATGATCCCTTGAAGTCCCAAAGGCTCACATTTTCTGCCGTGAGGCGCATTCTCATCTGCAGCCGTAAGGCTCACATCTGTCAAAGGAGGTTTTCTATGCGTAAAAACAGATTCTGTACCTTTACACTTATCTCGGCTCTTGCGATCGCAGCCCTGCCCGGAACACTTGCTTCGGCGGGCATGGAAGGGGATACAGCAAAGGCCGCTGAAGCACAATCGCTTCCGGAAAGCCGGAGCATGACGCTAACCATCAAACCGGCAAAGACCAATTCCTACGATCCGGCCGGTTCCTCCTATACCCCATACCGTGTGATTTCTTTTACGCAGGATGCCGCAACCGGAAGCTGGACATGGAAGCTTGAAAACGGATTTCACTATCCGGGAGAAGGGAAGTTTTCCATGGATCAGTTTGGCGCATATCCTGCGGCAAAGCTTCAGGCACTTGCGGACAAGCTTGCTCTTCAGGTAAACGCAGACATGTCTGACAAGCTGGAAACAAAGACGCTGCCGGAGGAAGGCTCCTGCAGCTGGACGACGGACAAGGCGGGGATCTATCTGGTCTGTGAGACATCCACGAACCCTGGGAATTTCCCGGCTGCGCCGTTCCTTGTGTCCTTACCGTACACAGATCCGGACAATGAGAACAGCTGGAAATACGAGGTTGAGGCAGCGCCGAAGGGATCCGCCATCGGGCTTGAGAAGGTGATTGTTGACGCGCACGGCCCTTACAATAGCGAGACATCCTATACGGGGGAGAAGGATACCGTCGCAAATGGCGATACGGTCAAATATCAGGTCAGCACGCGGATCCCGGCATACACAGACGTCTATTTCCAGGACAAAAAGAATCCTGTATTCTCCCTGATCGACACGATGGCAAAGGGGCTCACCCTCCAGCCGGACACCATCCGGCTTTCCTCCGGGGAAAATGACCTGGTGGCGGGAAGGGACTATCAGATCGGACACGTAACAGACAGCGACGGCGTTACAGTCATAACCATTGACCTGAAAGGAAGCTACCTGATGGAGAAGACGCACCATAATACGGAGCTTGTCCTTGCCTACAGTGCGGTTGTGAATGACAGTGTGAGCCTCCTGGCTGACGGGAACGACAATGAGGTCAGGCTGCATTACAGCTATGACCCGCTTAATCCTGACAGCACCAAGGAGATCGAGGATAAGGTGACGGTCTACAGCTTCGGGATCGAGATCGAGAAATATGATCAGGATGAAGGCGCCACAGTGCCTCTTGCCGGGGCGGAATTTGCCCTTTACAAGGAGGCGTCAAAGGGCGGAAGCGCTGCGGATGCCCTGAAACAGGCTCCTTTCCGCCAGGCACAGGCAACAGGCTCCAATGGACTTCTGGAGTTTAAGGGGGTGGATGCCGGGACCTACTACCTGAAAGAGGTGAAAGCACCGGATGGCTACAGCCTTCTCATGAACCCCATCAAAGTGGAGATCATTCCTGAGACAGAGAAAGGACCGGACGATAAGGATCATGTCAAGGATGGGAATTTCACCGCGAAGGTCAACGGAACCACGGTCAGCACAGGCGGAACAGCGGGAAACAGCCGCATCCTGAAGGCGGAAGGACGTGAAGGAACGGTGATTGTTGCCGCAGCAAACCATAAGGGCTTCAGTCTCCCGCTTACCGGCGGAAACGGAATCCTTTTCATCCTCATCACCGCAGCGGCAGGGATGGTGCTTATGAGCATCCTGCTTGTCAAAGGGAATGGAAAAGACCAGAAGGAAGAAAGCAGTCAGCAGACCTGACATAAGAAAGGCAGATCGAGATGGGAAGAACGGATGAAGTCGGGAACTGCTCGATCACCGTTCATCTGAGACAGACACCGCAGGTTTCGGGCAGCGGAATTGTGTTCGAAGCCTGCCGGGTCGGCTCGGTGAACCAGTCAGACGGCAGGATGATCCTGAACTGGAATATGGGTGAATTGTCGCCGCTTCGGCCATCGGATGCAGCAAAGCAGCTGACACAGAAGCTGTCGGACATGATTTTCCCTTACCGTGGGAAAGCGGAATTTGCGGGGAAGACGGAGAAGATCGTGATGCATCAGGCCATCACTACACAGGATGGGACATGCCGGTTCACCAACCTGAAAGAAGGAGCCTGGCTGCTCCATGCATCTGACTGCAGTAATTACGGAAGGATCGAGGATACCCTGCTGGCCATTCCGGCTTATGTACAGCAGGAACAGACATGGATCGGACCGGTCAGGGATGTGGATGTCTGGCCAAAGGGGGAGATTCTGTCGGTTAATATATCGGATGAACCGGTCCCGGTTCCGCTGGAGGTTCCGGTTTCGACGGTAGGGAAGGAAACGGAACCCACCGCATTCCGGAAATCAGAAGATACGGTTCCGGAACCTGATACGGTTCCAAGGCCCGGGAAAACCCGGGAATCTGAGACAGAGAAAAAGAAAGATTCCGTAAGGCAGGTGACGCAGACCTCCACGCAGCAAATGACCCATCCTGTACAGACACTGGATGATACTCCGCTGTCAGGGCTTATGTGCGCCTTCCTTGGCGGGGCGTTGGTGATCGGAATGATTTTGCTCAGGTGGAAGAAAAAAAGAAAATGCTTTCCGGGCGGGCATCTGGCTCTTTTGCTCTGTGCGGGATGGATCCTTGCGCTTGCGTCAGGAACTGGAGCCAGGGCGCAGGAGGGAAGCAACGAAGCGTTTGAGCTGGCCCTGAACGGAGAAAGGAAACTGGTTTTTGTCAACCAGTCGCCGGATGCGCCATGCCTTACGGTATCAAAGGAAGTTCAGGATGCTGCCAGCCACAGCAGGGCCCCGGAGGGTGACCTCTTTGTATTCCGTCTTTCCCTGAATGGGGAGAGGGCATCCGGCATCCGGTACAGGGTGTTTGACGCCAGCGGGGCGGAATGGGTCGATCTGGCAGGAAGCGGAGGAAAGGATCTGGTGATCGCATCTTCGGCTGTGGGAGATCCTGTTTTCCTCCGAACCGGAAGAGACGGCACATTTTACCTGAAGGGCGGGCAGACAGCCTTATTTGAAGACGTATCCGCAGGGGAAGTGTGGGAGGTGACGGAGCAGGACATGGAGCATTATGAGCGGATCTATCCTGCTTCTTCAGCGACCATCAGCGGGACTGTGGAGCAAAATGGAAGTACTGCCCGGTTTGTGAACAGATACCTTCCGGAGGAAGTGACTGACCCGGCCAGAGGTATTCTTGAGATTACAAAGAAGATCCTGTGGCCGGAGGAGATTGCGCTGCCTGTCAGGGGGAGCTTCCGGGTTCGCGTTGTCGTGGATGGAAAGCCCTTGCGTGAAGCCGTGGTGGAGTATTCCGATCTGGATGAGGGCTCTTTTGTGCGATACGGAACAACCGATGAGAACGGAGAATTTGAGATCATGGGGAACCAGCGGGCATCCATACCGGATCTGCCATCAGGAGCGGATGCCAGCGTGGAGGAGATCGACGATCCCGGGGATCTGTTCCGGCCTTCCGGAAGCATCTCCTGGAAGGGGGCTGTTTCGGCAAAGACCAGGGTAACGCTGACGAACCGCCTGGCGGCTTTTACGGTGACGAAGAAGCTTCGTTCCGGCGACCGGGATCATAGCTTCTCCTTCCGCCTTCTGAGGAAGGATGGAAGCGAAGCCGGGAACGTACCCTATTTTCTGGCGGATGAAAGCGGAAGGATAGAAGGAACCACACCGGTTTATACGGATCCACAGGGAAAGTTTTCTCTTCGAAGCGGCCAGAAGGCGGTTTTTACCGGTATTGCGGAAGGGAGCAGCTTCCAGGTCAGGGAGGAGAAAGCCCTTGGATACCGGCAGGTGATACCGGAAAAGGATGGTTACCCGAACATCCTCGTCAGGAATGGAGTGCCGGAACTGTTGTTTGAAAATGAAAAAACCGCAGCCGGGTTGTTCGCGCCTTCTGCAGGAGGGAGCGGGATCTGCGTGATCCTGATCCTGGCGTTTGCAGGGATGGGTACGGTTCTTGTCGTCTGGATACGTGGGAGAAAACGGCTGCTTTCAGTGTGAAGAAGGGGAAGAAATATGAATCAGTTCAGGATCAGAAAGAAGCTGCCAGTCCGCAGGATGATCGCTTTGTTCCTGCTTATCTGCATGATGGCGAGGGTCTTCACATCAGCGAGGGGAGAAGACCTTCCTGACGAGCCTCTTGCGGGAGGCATGGCACTGGAGGATGCAGGGCAGGAGATGGGAAAAAAACAGCAAGGCAGTCCCATATGCAGCCTGGAAGATGCAGCGGAAGACGGATCGCAGGAATTTCTTCAGGAAGCTTATGATGTTGGAATCCAGGAGAACACGGATGCAACAACGGATGTTCCAGGAGAAGGAACCGATGGAGGGCCGGCTGCCGGGCAGGCAGACATGGGATCTTCAGGCGGACCTGATGCCGGTGCGCCGGCGCAGCAGGTTCAGGAATCTCAGGCGCAGGAATCACAGACGCAGGAACCGCAGATGCAGGAATCGCAGGCACAGGAACCGCAGATGCAGGAATCACAGGCACAGGAAGCACAGGCGCCGGATCAAAAGACGCAGGAACAACCAACCATGGACAGGAAAGACGCATCATCTGCGTCTGTTTTGGATCAGCCTGCGGCGGAAAACACAGATCTCATTGAGGATCCAGGGAATGCGGCAGGACAGGCACCGGATGCCATGGAGGGCGGCGAAGAGGGAGCTTCGGGAAAGGAGAATGGAGAACCTTCCATGGGACAAAACAGCAGCATTGGCACAGCGTTGACAGCTGCTCCTGCGGATGGAGGATCTTCGGAGACAGATCACCAGGGCGGGGAAGCTATGCAGGATGCCTCAGAGCCGGATGCCGGATCTCAGAATGGAGGTGAAGTCCTGGCCGGACCTGTGGAGCTGAACGGGATAGAAACGGATGCACGGAGCAAAGATGACGGATCCGGGGAGGAATGCAGGAACCCGGCAGACGTTGCGGAGGATACAGATGGAAAGCAGGATGGGGAGGAGGAGAGCTATGGATATGAGCAATCCATGACGCTGGAAGCCCTGGCGCAGCTTCCTCAGGAAGAAGCCGGGGCGGCAACGCAGGTTTTGGGATATGAAGAGGGGAAGCGAAAAAAGGGAAAGCGGCTTGCATCGGCTGATCCGGGAAGGCAGCTTTGGACCTGCTCTGACTATTATGTCAATGAACCGGACCTTCATAACGTTTCCAAGACGGATGATTTCTCCCTGAAGTATCAGGTCGAATTCCACGCTTCGACAAACCTGGAGGAAGGCTGTGTTGAGATCAGGATCCCGGAAGCCCTTCTTGCAGACCGCATGGGGAATCCGGTCATTCCTTCCCAGATCGGCGTTCCTGGCGGGACACGGGAATCCCCGTCCCAGAGCCTGAACAGTCCCTTCAACTGGTACCGGGATGAGGCGCAGGGAATGATCGTCTTTTTCAACTTCAGGAAGATCGTATCCGGAACCAATACCGCATTCCAGGTACTGTATCATCCAGTCAGGATCCTTGACATTGTGGACGGATCAGCATGGTCTTTGACCCCTCATGCCTATGTGACGCTGCAGGACGCCGGCACGCAGGACAGGGAAATGGATACACTCACCGGCTGTGTGGATTCCCATGCACAGCTGCTTGGCGCGTCGGCGGACGCATTTTCAGACGGATCTATCCGCTGTATGCCGGCACTCTATACGAGGGATCAGGTAAGGCGTGTGCTGGGAGCGGAACCTCCTTCCTTTGTCTCAGGGAACGAGGATGAATGGATGTTCCTTGCATGGAAGATCGACAGCCAGGGCCAGTATAACCAGCCATGGTCTTTGCAGATTGATGCAGACCTTCTGGCGGAGGGCCTCACCGCGAGCGGGGATCTTTGCGTGGTTGGGAGCGTGACAAAAGTCATGGGATCGGAAAATGGATCCGGAAGCCAGGGAAAAATCGTCCGGTATCAGGCAGGTGAGGAGAACAGCTTCTGCATTGCGAAACTTTCCTCTGAAGACCTGAGCCAGTTTGTGAAACAGGGGATGTTCCGCCTGACGACCATCACGGTAACGGCTGTCAGGAAAAGCTGCCTGAAGGCACATGATTCTGTGCTGGGGCTGAAGGCTTCTGTAAAGCTCACACCGGCGGATGGGAGGGATCCGGTTACGGAATCTGCAGCGCAGGCATCCTGGACGTTCGTGGATTATCAATGGAAGTATCAGGGGGATGATGTAGGGATCAAGGCATGGACAGGTTCCGCCGCCCAGAATGATACGGTTTCCTACAGCCAGAAGGAAGAGACCATGAATGGCTGGATCAATGAGTACAGGATGGCGCAAACCCTGTCAGAAGAAGCTGGCGCGGTTCCATTCCGGATCCGTTCGGAGTGCAGGGGATATTCTTACACCCATGAGACAGGAGGGCCTTCGGCCGGAAGCTATAAAGCCGGAACAGGGTATGAAGTCACCACGGCGGATGACGTGGTTTATCTTGCAGGCATTACGCAGGAAAATGGCGCCCTGCAGGTGCTGGGGCCGCAGGATTATTATTATTCCAGCGTCAGTGTAACCATTAAGGACCGGGGAATGGATCTGTTCGAAGACAAAATCTGTGCTCCGATGGCAGAGGACAAATGCCCGGGGGCAGACAGGTCTACGGAAATATATGCGCTCTATGAGGATTCAGCCGGGTGGGAGCTGGTATCTTCCTGCCCGTGGAACAGCTCCGGGAAAATCAGCTATTCGTTCTCGAAAGAGCAGCTTGCCAGAAAGGTATGGAGGGTGAAGGTGGTGCATCACGCAGTGGATTATGACTCTTCCTGCACGATCGATTCTGCCCTGTGCCTGAGAAATTCCAGCCCTGTCCTTACCGGGCTTTTGGGCAGTGAGGAGGACGGCTCTGCCTGCGTAATCAAGGCGGAGCATCTGGGCAGCGTCCTGGCGAGGAGCACCGGGACATCCGCTGACGGGTGGTTCCATGATACAAGGGAGAACATATACGAGAATTATTCGGAACCCGGGCTGGCGGAACTCACCGGTTCCCTGTACGGCATTCCTTCCATGCGGGCAAATTCCTTTGCGACGCTCACAGAATGGAAGAAGCATGCCAGGGCGCTCAAAACGGCCGGGCGTGAAAACGATCCTGAGCATGGCTGCGTCAGCCTGACCTATACGATTGGAGCGTTGGAAGGATATCTTGTATACAGTCAGGAGGCAGCCAGGAGGCTTTCACGGGGCAGTCAGTTCCAGAGCGCGCCGGACCGGACGGAATATATGATCTATGATCTTCTTCCGGAGGGCGTGGTTTTTGATCCGTCTGTGACAATGAAAGCCGGGCTTGTGATGGGAACGGAGGACAGGCACCTGGTGAAGCCGTCCTTGTGGGACATGCAGGATGTCAGGGCCAAGATCGATCCTTCCTCCGGAATCCGGAGCAACTGGAGAGATACAGGCAGGACGCTTCTGGCCATCCACGTTTCCATCGCCCGTGATGCGGAGCTGATTCCGCGCATGTACAGGGAAATGTGGATGAATGGAATCGGCGTGCAGTTTGGATGCACCTGTCCATACAGGGATCTGAAGACCATGAACGCCATGCCGAACATTGCCGCCGTGATGAGCGTACCTTCCCCGGATAATCCCGCATGCCAGATCCTTGGGGCGGAAGACGAGGTGGCATGTGATGATGGGAATGTGGTTCCCTATGAAGGAGAGGAAAGAGAAGCCCTTGGGGTATTCGGCGCGGATATTGACGGGGACGGAATCACAGACCTGCGGAATGTCCTGTACGCGATGGCGCTGTCCTCGGCGGATACAGCGGTCAGCCTGACAGATGGAATTGATCTGACGGTGAAGTCCGACAGGGAGGAATTCACCGACGGAGCAAGGACCGCAGTGATCGGGCAGGGGGATCCCTATACCTATCGGATCGATGTGGCAAATACATCCTCCCAGCCAATCTCGGAGCTTGTCATCTGCAGCCATCTGGAGATGGGAAAACAGGAGAGGGAAGACGCGGAAATCGGGCGCATTTTCGATGAGCAGACGTGGCAGGGATTCCTGGAAAGCGTGGATACGAAAGCCTTGTCCCGCCGCCAAATCGCACCGGTCATATGGCTCAGCCTGGATCCGCTCTCCCCGTTCCCGGAGGAAGGGAAGTCGCCGGACAGCATCCTGACACATGAAAACGGCTGGATCCGGATGGAGGACTGGAACAGGGATATGGGAGAAGTGCGTTCTGTCGCTGTAGATCTGAGAAAAAAGACAGATGGAAGCAGCTTCATCCTTGATATGGGAGATTCTGTGCATCTGTTCCTGCATATGCAAGGCCCCGGGATCGGGGAAGGAGAAGGCGAGACCACGGCAGAGCATGCTTATCACTGTGCTTCCTTCTACAGCATCAGCGAAGATGAACCGGATGGGGACATTGTCCAGGGGAATGCGGTTGAGGTGTCATTGAAGAAAAAAGCTGTCCTGATTGCAGAGAAGATTCTCACGAATCCTGCTGAAGACGGCAGCCGGAAGGAATCCTTTCTGTTCCGCCTGACCAGGAACGGGGAGCCTGCAGCGCTTCACCAATTCAGGCTGGAAGAAAAGGAAACGGATGAGTCCGGCATTCAGGCATGGAGGAGGGACGATACCCTGCATACCACCATGAAGGACGGAATCTTCAGCCTTCGTTCCGGGCAGCGCGCGGTGTTTGAAAATGAGCCGGGTGGGGAGGAATTGGAGGTAGAGGAGGTTTTGCCTGCCTGCTATGAGGCAGTTGTCACACAGGAGGAAACACAGGAGGGAATGGTGCATCGGTTTGAAAACACCTGGTATCCGACTCTTTTCCTGACAAAAAAGATCCTCGGAGTGCCTGAAGACACAAGTATTCCGGAGGATGTGTTCCGCGTGAAGGTGACTGCGGGAGGAAAAAGCCTGAAGGGAATGCCTTACTGGAGCATAGATCCGGAGAATGCGCTGATGGAAAACCAGATCCTGGAGGAGCGTATCATTGATGAAGACAGCTGTGTCCTTCTGCGTGCAGGTGAGGTGATCGCGCTTCATCCAGGGGAGGAAGGGGTTCCTTATGAGGTCACGGAGGATGCTTCCTGCTATGGTGAACAGAGCGATTATGTCGGTGTGACCACCACGATGGCCGGACTCCTGGGCCCGGAGGCCAGCTATGTGACCCTTGAAAATGCCTGGAAATGGAAGGAGCTGGTCCTGCGCAAGGAAGTGCTTCACCAGGATGCGGCCGCATGCGCGCAGCCTTTTACCTTCCGTCTCTGGAAAGTGCGCGATAGTTCGGATGCGGCATCCTTTGACCCGGCGGACCCGTCACTGACATCTGACCCTGTGGCCGGTGTGGAGGGGACGATGGAGGATACGAGCTTTGTGACGGATGAGAACGGATGCTTTACGCTCATGTGCGCGGGGAAGGATGCGGTGCTGAAGCATCTTCAGGCGGGCAAGACCTATGTCGTCCAGGAAGTCGACCTGCCTGAGGACTATGAAGCTGTCAATCAGGGGATCCAGGCGGCTGCCATGCCGCTTCTTGGCAGCCGGAGGTTTGTCACGATTCAAAACAGCTGGAAGAAGAGAAGCCTGTGCGTCACAAAGACTGTGCTGGCCGGAACGCATCAAAACCGCACGACTGTATGTACACCGGGTTATCCCGGCATGTTTCCGGCCGGAAACGGAACCGTGACCCTTTTTTCCTGCGCACCGGAGGGGATGGCAGGATTCACGGTTACCTTCCCGCGCCGGATTGACCTAAGCCGCAATGAACGGCTTTATGTAATCAGCGCAAATCAGAGGATCGATTATTTTACCGGGGTGATCGAGGCGGGAACCTCGAAAACATATACGGGATATTCACAGGCATCCTTCCAGCTTTGGGGAATGAGCAAGGCTATGAATGAAGGGTTATTCTTCTTCTTCAGCCCGGCCTTCCCGGAGGAGGCTTCGCCGGGGGAGGACGCATCCGGGAAAACGTTCTCTTTCCTCCTTGAAACCGCAGCGCCAGGACAGGAGATGGAAGCGGTGCCGGATGCCTTATTTCTGACATCGGACGGGCAGGAAGGACGGACGGATGCAGATGGGCGCTTTTCTCTTTCGGCAGGGATGAGCGCGACTTTTCCGGACATTGCCGAGGAAGGCAGTGAGTGGAGGGTAACGGAGATGCCGGATCCCTCCTGTCCCCAGGCATATCCTGCCGGAGGGAAACCGCAAAGCGGAGTTTTCGGTGAGGGAGGAGAGGATCTTTCACGGGCGTTGTTCATCAACGGGCAGTCCTGCCAGGGAATGTTCCGGAAGCAGTATTGCGCCATGCCTGGAGATGAGGCGGCAGAAAGGTATCTGACGGAGCAAAGAAACTGCCAGGGAGCCTCTTCCCTGAAAAGTGTGTTTCTGGTTGAGGTATCGGATGACAGCGGTGCATTTGTCCCCTATTCCGGCATGCTGGAGATCGCGGATGCATCGGAAGGAGCCTTGCTTCGATGCGAGATTCCGGATGGACTTATATGTATCGGAGAAGGCCAGACGGTGATCCTTTCCGGACTGGCGCCAAATGGCTTATGGCGTGTGACGGAGACAAGGAACGGACTTGTCATTCAGGATCATATTGTCTACGGAACAGCCTGCCTGTCTCCGGGAGAGGGGAGGCAGATGAGCGCAGATCCTTCCCGGGAGGTATCGGACATGGTTTTTGTCAACGAGATCCACAGCGTAGATATGGGAGAGGAATCTCTTGTGCGGAAAGACCTTCTGTCGTCATCTGACGGATGGGAGAGAGTTCCTGAAGGGGCTGTCCTGGCATTTTGCCTGGAACGTTATTCCCAGGGAGCCTGGCATGCGGCCGGCGGCGTAGACTGGATCCAGGTCAATGGCGGTATCCCTGTTCAATCCGCCTTGAACCAGACAGGAGAAGACGGGATCATCCGTGTTAAGAAGGAAAGTCCCCAGGCTGGAGGAGGCGTAAACGGGCAGTGGGTTTTCCCCATCGCGATTTCTGACGGACGCGTCAGGACTCAGCTTTATTACCTTACGCATGAAGCGCAGGAGGGAGATTTGCTGATCCGGGAAGCGCTGGATCTTTCCGATCCCTCTTATGGGATGCTTGTCAGGTGCGAGGGCAATACCTTCATCAATGAAAATGATATGCAGACACTGGTCGTGGAAAAGCAGACGGATGTGAAAGCCGACCAGCCGTTTCGGTTCAGGATCAGGCAGCAGGTCGGGGATGATCTCTTCAGCCCGGGGAGAATCGCGTTCCGCATCCGTGACCCTCAGTCCGGAGAGGATATGGGAGGAGATACGACGGATGCGCAGGGAGCTTTCAGCCTGTACAGCGCATCCCAGGCTGTGTTCCGTCTGCCGCAGGGTACCAGGTGGGAGGTGACGGAGGAAAATACAGGGAACTGGAAGCTGGTATCATGTACAATGGAAAACGCGGTTACAGATCCCGCCCATACGCCGGGAGGGATGCTGTTTGAAATACCTCCGGTCAGGCACAATGTAGTGCTTACATCAAAGCTTTTGAAGGAGACCTTGACAGATCCTGCCACAGGGCAGGTGCTGAACCTGAAAGGGCGGCAGGTCAGGATTCCGCATTATATCAAAAGAGGGGATGAGATCCTGGAGATCACCCAGATCGACGATCAGCTGTTTTCCAATTCCAGCATTCAGTCTGTTTACATAGAGGATGGGATCAGAAAGATCGGGAACAGGGCATTTTACCAGTGCATCTTCCTTTCCTCCGTGCGCCTGCCGGAAACGCTGGAGGAATTCGGGAACAGATGCTTTGTCCTGACAAATCTGGCAAGCCTTGAGATTCCGGCTTCGGTCAGGAAAACAGGGTCGGGAATTGTGGCAAACTGCAGCCGCCTGAAGGAAATCATCATCCATCAGAAGGAGGAGGAGAGCCCGTTTTCCGGGTATGAATGGAACAATTCGCAGGATATACACGTTGTTTTTTCAGGTGAATCATGAGATAACCGTAAAAATTAGTGTAATTTGGTGCTTTTGCGATTGAATTATGAAAAACATAATGTTACAATACCTGCATCGTAACCAGATAATTGTGTTTCAGGAGGAGGAAGAAGGTTATGAAAAAGGTTATTACAGTAGCTGTGTCCGGTGTTCTTGCTGCAAGCTTTGCCATGAGTGCATGTGCTGCTGAGACCATCAAGATTGGCGGAATCGGGCCGATCACGGGTGCTGCTGCAATCTATGGTTCGAATGTGAAGAACGGCATGGAGATCGCGGTTGAGGATGTGAACGCGTCCAATCCGGACCTTCAGTTCGAGCTTCAGTTTGAAGATGACGAGCACGATCCGGAGAAGAGCGTGAACGCATACAACACGCTGAAGGACTGGGGGATGCAGCTTCTGGGCGGAACCGTTACGACCAGCCCGTGCCTGGCGGTCGGGGCGGAGGCATTGAATGACAATATGCTGATGCTGACCCCGTCTGCTTCCTCACAGGATGTCATTGACCTGGGGGACAATGTATTCCAGGTATGCTTTACGGATCCGAACCAGGGAACCGCTTCCGCGGATTACATTTCCGAGCAGAAGCTGGGAGAGAAGATCGGCGTGATCTACAACTCCGCTGATGCGTACTCTTCAGGAATCTATTCTACCTTCATGGCGGAGGCTGAGGCGGTAGGACTGGAAGTCGTCGCGGAGGAAGCGTTCACGGATGACAACTCCACTGACCTGACAACGCAGGTGCAGTCCTGCCAGAACGCAGGCGCGGACCTGATCTTCCTGCCGATCTATTATACTCCGGCAAGCCAGGTTCTGATCGCTGCCGACAAGATGGGCTATGACGTGAACTTCTTCGGATGTGACGGGCTGGACGGCCTGCTGACCGTGGAAGGCTTCGATACTTCTCTTGCAGAAGGCGTCATGCTGCTTACTCCGTTCGTTGCGGATGCGGCGGATGAGAAGACGCAGGATTTTGTTGCCAAGTATGCGGAGAAGACAGGCGGGGATGTCCCGAATCAGTTCGCTGCGGATGGCTATGATGTTGTCCGTGTTCTGTACGCGGCATGCGAGCAGGCAGGCGTGACCGGCGACATGGATGCTTCCGAGATCTGTGAGGCAGTCAAGGCAGTCATGACCGGCGGAGAGTTCACCTATGACGGCCTTACCGGCGAGGGCATGACCTGGGATGCGAGCGGCGCAGTCTCCAAGGCTCCCCGCGGCATGGTCATCGAGAACGGTGAATATGTCAGCCTTGATGCTGAATGATGTATGTATGGGCTTAGGATGAACGGGATGGGATTCCATTTCCGTTCATCCCTGCGTAATGTCTGCAAGGCAGCCATTCCTGCCGCCGGAAATCGGCGATGAAAATATGGTGACTGTTCAGGACAGGGTTCTGAACAGTCACAAAGCATGTATCGCAAATCATTCAAAAGGGGCTGTGTCTGTCAGCCCCTTTAGGGTATGTTGAGGCTGTCTTTTCATCCAATCGCACACTTTAATCATCAATCACAAGTTACCTCGAGGAATAGATACAATGGAACCGGAGGAGAGAGTATGCAGTTTCTGGGCTATCTAATCAGCGGCATCTCGCTTGGATCTGTTTATGCCCTGATCGCGCTTGGCTATACTATGGTTTACGGGATCGCCAAGATGCTGAATTTCGCGCATGGTGATGTCATCATGGTAGGCGGATATATGGTTTATTTCACGTTTTGCGCAAGGGGATGGAATCCGTTCCTGGCGGTTCTGTTCGCCATGGCTGTCTGTACCCTGCTTGGGATCACGATCGAGAGAGTGGCTTACCGGCCGCTTAGGTCCGCGCCGTCTTTGGCTGTTCTGATCACGGCAATCGGTGTCAGCTTCCTTCTGCAGAACAGTGCGATGCTGCTTTGGAAATCAGATCCGAAGTCCTTCACCTCGATTATTTCCCTTCCCCCGGTCAGCCTGGCGGGGGGACAGCTCAGCATTCCGGCGGAGACGATTGTTACGATTGTGGTCAGTATTGTCATCATGATCGTGCTTTTATGGTTTGTCAATAAGACGCGGATCGGCCATGCGATGAAGGCGGTTTCCGAGGACCGCGGCGCTGCCCAGCTGATGGGAATCAATGTCAATGGAATCATCTCCCTGACATTTGCGATTGGCTCAGGGCTTGCCGCCATTGCAGGCGCGCTGCTTCTGAGCTCCTATCCTACGCTGATCCCGACGACCGGCGCAATGCCCGGCATCAAGGCCTTTGTCGCTGCTGTCTTTGGAGGGATCGGTTCGATCCCCGGCGCATTCCTGGGAGGCGTTCTTCTGGGCGTGATCGAGAATCTGTCGAAGGCTTATATTTCCACACAGCTTTCTGATGCGATCGTATTCCTGGTGCTGATCATTGTTCTGCTTGTGAAGCCGACCGGACTTCTGGGCAAGAAGACAGCAGTGAAAGTGTGAGGTGGGATTTATGGCAAACAAGAAGGGGAATATTCGGAAAAAAAGTACAAGAACGTACATTGTCTGTTTTGCTATCATCCTTGTGTTCTGGGCAGTGTTTGAGATCATGGGGCTTATGGGAATGCTTTCGAGCAAGATGCAGGGATTGCTGATCCCGATCTGCGCTTATTCGATCATGGCGGTCTCACTGAACCTTGTGGTAGGCTTCCTCGGGGAACTGTCGCTGGGGCATGCCGCTTTCATGCTGGCCGGGGCGACGGCAGGCGTTGTGTTCTATAACGGCGCGGGACTGAACATGCCTCAGGCTCTGCGCGTGATCCTTACATTGCTCATCGGAGCCGCTGCTGCCGGCGTATTCGGCGTGATCGTCGGTGTTCCGGTTCTTCGTTTCTCAGGGGACTATCTCGCGATCGTAACACTTGCTTTTTGCCAGATCCTGAAAAATGTGCTCAGCACCACCTACCTGGGAGTGGATTCCAAGGGCGTGCATTTTGCGCTGGACCAGGGGTCGTTCCGGCTTGAGCCGGGGGCAAAGCCTCTGATCAAGGGGGCGCAGCCGATCTCCGGCATCAACAAGATCTCTCCGAACATGATGATCAGCTTTACCGTGGGGATCGTCCTGCTGCTGCTTACTGTCGTGTTTGTCCTGAACCTGATGAATTCCAGGGCCGGCAGGGCGATTACCGCGATCCGGGATGATGAGATCGCGGCAAAATCCATCGGCA
>ODAI012120730.1_pt1 | contig 17500 bp, 11 predicted proteins | sample 1539321 | NCBI WGS metagenome assembly ODAI01 (sample SAMN02144231, study PRJEB22623) | gut metagenome | biome: sheep rumen | host: Ovis aries | place: New Zealand | reverse complement strand
CTAAGAACTGACAAATTTTATATCTTCTTCCTTAAAAATACGCGTATTTAACGAAATTCGATAAAAAAATTTGTCTGTTCCATTTTTTTGTAGTATATTTGCACGCTAATTGTGATAAAATGCTTTTTCAAGATATAATAGGACAAGAACGAACTAAACAACAACTGCGCAATGCCGTGCAAAAGGGACTCATCCCGCATGCACAACTCTTTACAGGACCGGAGGGCGTGGGCAAACTGCAACTCGCTATCGCGTATGCACAATACCTCGCATGCCCCAATAGAACAAACCAAGACGCTTGCGGAACATGCCCCACTTGCCTACAATACAGCAAACTGCAACACCCCGATCTCCACTTCGTCTTCCCAATAGTGAAAAACGAAACAGGAGATGTCTGCGACGACTTCATCGACGACTTTAGACAGCTCATCCTTGATAAACACTACTTCAATCTGGACGACTGGCACACAGCGCTCGGCGTCGAAACAAAACAAAGCCTTATCTACGAAAAAGAAAGCTCTGAAATCCTGCGCAAACTCAGCCTCAAAGCCTTCTCCGACGGATACAAAATCATGATCATCTGGCAACCCCAGAAAATGAATGCTACCTGCGCCAATAAACTGCTTAAAATACTCGAAGAACCGCCACAAAAAACCATCTTCCTCCTCGTTACTGAGCAACCTGACCTGCTGCTCACTACTATCCTTAGCCGAGTTCAACAAGTCAGAGTCCCCAAATTGACGGAAAACGACATCCGAAACGGATTAGTCGCATACGGCTACGACCAACAGCAGGCGGACGACTGGGCGCATATCGCTAACGGTAGCTTCCTCAATGCACTCCATTTAGCTAACGAAAGCGGGGACAATAAACGCTATCTGTCCGATTTTATCGCACTCATGAGAGATGCCTACACCATCGGACATATTTCCAACGCCGCTAAAAAAGCAGAGTCCCTCCAACGTATCCGGAAATGGAGCCTTGATATGGCGGACGCCAAAGTCGGACGCGAACGACAAAAAGCATTCCTACAATACGCACAAAAACAGGTCCGGGAAAACTATATCGCTAACCTACAACAACCACAACTCAACTACCAGACTGCCGAAGAACGAGACTTCTCACAACGATTCGCTCCGTATATCAATGACGCTAATGTCGAACAGATAATGAACGAACTCGACAAAGCCGAACAGCAAATCACACAAAACGGCAACGCCAAAATCATTTTCTTCGACCTTTGCCTACAGTTTATCGTGCTACTTAAAAAATAATATATTCACGCATATATGAAAGATAGATTTACACTTAATAACGAAGCCTGCGAGTTTACACCACGCGCCTGCAGACGCAATTCGGCGCATATGCTCCCCGTTACCGACTGGCTGGCTGATTTGCCCGGGGACTTCGACGAAAACGACCTCGTCGAAGTCCAATTCAAAAATACACGAAAAGTGTTCTTCCGCAATACCAACCACCTCCCCCTCGAGAAAGGGGTCAGCGTCATCGTCGAAGCTAATCCGGGATACGACTTGGGAGAGGTAACACTCACCGGAAGACTCGTCAAAATGCAACTCAAAAAAAACCGCATCGACCTCGAACGATACGAAATACGTAATGTCATCCGACTTGCCGAACAAGCTGACCATGACAAAGCCGCACTTGCACATGCCAAAGAGCAGGAAACAATGATCAAAGCCAGGCAACTCGCCAAGTCTCTCGGACTCGAAATGAAAATCGGAGATGTCGAATACCAGGGAGACGGAACCAAAGCAATCTTCTATTATATCGCAGACGGACGAGTCGACTTCAGACAACTCATTAAACTCTATGCCGAAGCATTTCGGGTACGCATCGAAATGAAACAGATCGGAGCAAGACAGGAAGCCGGACGTATCGGCGGGACAGGACCATGCGGCAGAGAACTATGCTGCTCAACCTGGATGACCAACTTCACTTCCGTCGGTACAGGAGCCGCAAGACTGCAGCACATCTCGCCTAACCCCCAGAAATTAGCAGGACAATGCGCTAAACTCAAATGCTGCCTCAATTACGAAGTCCCTATCTACGAAGACGCACAACGACGAGGAGAAACTATCGGGTCGCCCGTCAACGTAGAAGAAACTCCCGACTTGGGATTCAAAAACGATGTCGGACAAGGGGACTTGAACCGATTTGACCGGAAGAAAAAACAATTAAAAGACTCGCATAACAACCGTAGAGTTGAACATAGAAACAATAACAATGAACGCCAAAAACATACTGATAACAATCCTGATTAGCCTCTCCTTCTGTGCGTGTAACCACAATACCCTGTACTCGCACTTTCTTCCCGTTTCACCGATAGGATGGCAGCAGGATTCGGTTCTCACATACACTTTCCCCGTACACGACACACTCAATCATTATGACGTCATCATCTGTGTAAGGCATATGGAAACCTATCCCTATCAGAACATGTGGCTCTTCTGCGCCTGCGGACTGGACTCCCTCAAACACGATACTATCGAGTTCTTCCTCGCTGACGACAGAGGAAAATGGCTCGGTAATGGCAGTAATCAATATGTCGAAATGCCCGTCCTATATGAGCAAAACATACTCTTCCCCGATACAGGACTATATAACTTTACCATACAACATGGAATGAGGGACGAACGACTCAAAGGCGTGAGTGACATAGGACTAATCATTAGACAATCCAACTGACAAATGGGAAAGAACAAACTAAAAAAGTTCGCTGAAATGGAGACTTTTCACAATGTCTTCCAGTGTGCAGCATGCGAATTGAACGATAATAATCCCGTCGTACAAATGGCAGGACACTGGCGGGAAAAATACTTCCGTAACGACAATCCCATCGTCCTCGAATTAGGATGCGGAAGAGGAGAATACACCGTCGGACTCGCACAAACATATCCCCATAAAAACTTTATCGGTATCGACATCAAAGGCGCAAGACTATGGGCCGGAGCTAAACAAGCTGAACTGCAACAGATGCGCAATGTCGCCTTTCTGCGTACCAATATCGAACTACTCGAAAACTTCTTTACTGCCGGTGAAATCGACGAAATTTGGATCACTTTCTGTGACCCGCAGATGAAAAAAGCATCCAAACGGCTTACATCCACATTCTTCATGGCACGATACCAGAATATCATGAAACCTGACGGACTTATCCACCTTAAAACAGATAGTCCGTTCCTTTATACCTATACACGCGAAATGCTGCGCCTTAACAACTACCCCGTCCTCGAGGATACCGACAATTTATACGCTGCCGACGAACATTTTGAGGACGCCAAAGCGCTGCGCACTCACTACGAACAACAATGGCTCGACAGAGGGATGACTATCAAATACCTCACGTGGAAACTCGTACACAAACAGACCTTTGAAGAGCCTGATATCGAAATAGAAAAAGACAACTACCGTTCATACGGACGAAATTATGTATCCACAACAAATAATTGACGCGCTGCGCCATGTGCGCTACCCCGGTACCGGAAACGACCTCGTGCAAGCCGGCATGCTCGAAGATGATATACGTATCAGCGGACTTGCCGTCTCTTTCTCAATCATCTTCGATAAAGAGAATGACCCCTTCATCAAATCCGTCGTCAAAGCCGCACAAACGGCTGTCACTACCTATGTTGATGAGAATGCTGCCGTCACTATCCATCCCAAATTCAGAACAATTCTCCCGCAACCGGCTGCTAACGACAAACAAGCCCCGATACGCGCTAAGAACATTATTGCCATCCACAGCGGAAAAGGCGGAGTCGGCAAATCAACTGTAGCAGCTAACTTGGCAGTCGCTCTGGCTAAAAACGGGTTCTCGGTAGGACTACTGGACGCCGATATACACGGACCCAGTATTCCTAAGATGTTCCATATAGAGGATTGCAGACCTGTATCCGTCAACGTGGACGGACGCGATTTGATCGAACCCATCGAGCAATACGGCGTGAAAATACTCAGTATAGGTTTCTTCGTTGACCCTGCTAATGCCGTCGTATGGCGAGGAGGACTCGCGTCTAATGCTATAAAACAACTCATCGAAGATGCACACTGGGGAGAGCTGGATTATTTCCTCATCGACTTGCCTCCCGGAACAAGTGATATCCACCTCACACTCGTCGCCGAACTGCAACTGACAGGTGCTATCGTCGTCACTACTCCGCAACCTGTCGCTTTAGTGGACGCACGAAAAGGCGTTGATATGTTCCGCAACGAGAAAATAAACGTGCCGGTGCTCGGAATAATAGAGAATATGGCTTGGTTCACACCCGCTGAGTTGCCGCAGAACAGATACTATATCTTCGGACAAGACGGTGGCAAAAGGCTCGCACAGGAGTTAAACGTGCCCCTGTTAGGACAAATCCCGCTCGTCCAATCCGTACGGGAAGCCGGAGACAACGGACAACCTATAGCACTGCAAAAAGGACACCCCGCGGCCGATATATTTGATAACATATGCCAGCAACTACAGAGTTAGGCACTGCGCCCGTACATAAACTGCTTTTTAAATATGCTATGCCCGCCATCATCGCTATGACGGCGACATCGCTGTATAATATCGTTGACAGTATTTATATCGGGCACGGTTGCGGAGCTTTGGCATTAGGAGCTTTGACGGTGGCGAAGCCCTTTATGGACATATGCGCCGCGTTCGGTAGTCTTGTCGGAGTCGGCGCATCTTCACTCTTGGCTATCTACCTCGGCGAAAAAGACTACGAACGCGCTAATAGGGTGCTCGGTAATGTGATCGTTCTCAACGTCATTCTCTCTGCTATCGTTATGGCGATCGGACTCATCTGGCTTGACCCGATTCTGATTGCTTTCGGTGCCAGCGACGACACCTTGTCTTATGCCCACGATTATATGGAGATTATTCTCTATGGGAATATTCTAACGCACATCTATTTTGGGCTCAACGCTTTGTTGCGCTCTGCCGGACATCCTCGCTTCTCTATGACGGCTACCATTGTTGCCGTCGTCGTGAATATCATCTTGGACCCCCTGTTCATTTTCGGTATGGAAATGGGAGTAAGCGGTGCCGCTTTAGCCACTGTCATCAGCCAAGCCGTAGCCGTCGTTTGGCAGCTCACCAAATTTATGGACAAGAACGAATTGGTTCGATTCCACCGGGGAATTTGGAGACTCAATCGGCATATCACCGGCAGGGCGCTGGCTATCGGTATGTCACCTTTCCTATATAATATTGCGCACTGTCTTGTGGTCATCATCATCAATAACCAACTCAAACATTTTGGAGGTGATATGGCTATCGCGTCTTATGGAGTGATTAACCGTCTCACCTTCGTCTTTGCGATGATGGTGATGGGTCTTAACCAAGGTATGCAACCTATTGCCGGTTATAACTACGGCGCTAAGCAGTATGAACGGGTCTTGCAGTCCTTCTATCTCACTTGCGCATATGCGACCGCTGTAATGGCTGTCGTCTTTCTCCTGGGTGAGTTATGCCCGCAAGTCGTCACGAAGATGTTTACACACGACCCTATTCTTATCGGACTCACTATCCGTCCTATGCGTATCATATGCTCAACAATGCTTATTATCGGCTTCCAGATGGTGGCGGGTAACTTGTTCACCTCTATCGGTCAGGCTGGACGATCTATCTTCCTCAGCCTCACCAGACAAGTCATATACCTAATACCGCTGACGCTTATCCTGCCTATGTTCTTCTCTGACCCGTTAGACGGCGTTTGGTGGGCTATACCCCTCAGCGACACGCTCGCTGCCGTCACCGCCGTCATAGTACTGCTCGCATCCCGCAAAAAACTGCACATGCAAAAACATACATCTCCAAGTAGCAAAATATAGTTTTTATTTGCACAAATAAAAAACTTTTTGTACTTTTGCGCCGCATAACATAAAAACGAAATAAATAATTGTTCCATTATGGCACAAGAACAAATACGATTACCCGAAAATGCATCGCGTCCCTTGAAGCCGGGAGAGCAGTATAAACCTATTCTTCCGGGAGATAAGTCTTTCCCGGAAGTAACTCCCTATAGCGTTATCTTAGGAGTGGTAATGGCTGTCATCTTCTCAGCCGCCGCCGCTTATCTGGGACTTAAAGTCGGACAGGTCTTCGAGGCGGCAATCCCTATCGCCATCATCGCAGTCGGGCTTTCCACAGCGTTGAGACGTAAAAACGCTCTCGGAGAGAATGTCATTATTCAGTCTATCGGGGCGTCCTCAGGCGTTATCGTCGCAGGTGCTATCTTTACCTTGCCTGCACTCTATATCTTGCAGGCTAAGTATCCCGAGATTACGGTCAGTTTCATGCAGGTCTTTATGTCCAGCCTGCTCGGAGGGTGTCTGGGTATCTTGTTCCTTATTCCGTTCCGTAAGTACTTTGTACAGGAGAAACACGGCGAATATCCCTTCCCCGAAGCGACTGCTACTACTCAGGTCCTCGTCTCCGGAGAACAGGGAGGCTCACAGGCTAAACCGCTGCTATGGGCTGCAGGGATAGGTGGACTGTACGACTTCGTGGTTTCCACTTTCGGACTGTGGTCAGAGAGTCTCTCTACCCGCATGACGGCGTGGGGGGAAGTACTGGCTGCGAAGTTCAAACTTGTCTTTTCCATCAATACCAGCGCGGCTGTCTTGGGCTTGGGATATATCATCGGACTCAAGTACGCGGCTATTATATGTGCCGGTTCGTTCTTCACGTGGTGGGTTATCCTCCCGCTCGTAGGTTCTGTTCCGGGGATGGAGACTACCGACCCGCAACTCATCTACGCTAATTACGGACGGAATATCGGTATTGGTGCCATCGCTATGGCGGGGCTTATCGGTATCGTCAAGTCCTGGGGAGTTATCAAGTCCGCTGTCGGACTGGCGGGCAAAGAGTTAGGCGGTAAGGGTAAGGCGGTTGCGAAAGCGTCCATCCGTACAGAACGCGACTTGAGCATGAAATTCCTTCTGCTCGCTATCGCTGTCGCATTAGTGGTAACGCTCGTCTTCTTCTGGGTGGGCGTGCTGCATAATTTCGTACAGGCGTTAGTCGCATTTATCGTCGTGGCGGTTATCTCCTTCCTCTTCACTACCGTAGCTGCCAACGCGATTGCTATTGTGGGCAGCAACCCCGTCAGCGGTATGACGCTTATGACGCTTATCATCGCCTCTGTCGTCTTTGTTGCTATCGGTATGAAAGGCGCAAGCGGAATGGTCGGATCGATGGTCATCGGCGGTGTCGTTTGTACCGCTCTGGCTATGGCTGGTGGGTTCATTACGGACCTCAAAATAGGATATTGGATTGGTACGACACCGGCAAAGCAGGAGACGTGGAAATTCCTCGGAACGCTCGTCTCCGCGGCTACAGTAGGCGGAGTCATGATTATCCTCAATAAGACCTACGGCTTTGTGGGAGATAATGCACTCGTGGCACCGCAAGCCAATGCTATGGCGGCGGTTATCGAACCGCTCATGTCTGGACAGGGAGCTCCGTGGATGCTCTATTTGGCTGGTGCTATCTTGGCGCTCATCCTTAATTTCATGAGCGTACCTGTACTGCCTTTCGCTTTAGGTATGTTCATCCCGCTCTCACTCAACACACCGCTACTCGTAGGTGGAGCCGTGTCATGGCTCGTTAACAAGAGAGGGGAAGAGGCTAATCAGAAAGGTACGCTTATCGCCAGCGGATTTATCGCCGGTGGTGCATTGATGGGAGTCGTCTCTGCACTCGTTAAGTTCTGCGGAGTAGAGTGTTACCTGACTGACTGGGCTACATCCGCAGGCGCGGAGATAATGGCTATCTGCGCATATTGCGCACTTATTGCATACTTCCTGCTTGCTACTAAGAAAAACAAATAAACTACATAAATTGTATAAACAACATAAATTTTTCAACTATGGTAAACTACAAAGATCTCGGCCTCGTAAACACTCGTGAGATGTTTGCTAAGGCTATCAAGGGTGGCTATGCTATCCCGGCTTTCAATTTCAACAACATGGAGCAACTCCAAGCTATCGTTAAGGCTGCTGCCGAAACCAAGTCGCCGGTTATCCTCCAAGTATCCAAAGGTGCGCGTAACTATGCTAACGGTACACTCCTCCGCTACTTAGCTGAAGGTGCGGTAGCATACGCCAAAGAGTTAGGGTGGGAGAACCCCCAAATCGTGCTGCACCTTGATCATGGTGACAGCTTCGAAACCTGCAAATCATGTATTGACAGCGGATTCTCTTCCGTTATGATTGACGGTTCGGCTCTTCCTTATGAGGAGAATATCGCACTCACCAAGAAAGTTGTTGACTATGCGCATCAGTTCGACGTAACCGTTGAGGCTGAACTCGGCGTCTTAGCAGGTGTGGAAGATGAAGTGGCAGCTGAAGAGAGCCATTACACCAAACCCGAAGAAGTTATTGACTTCTCAACTCGCACCGGTTGCGATTCTCTCGCTATCTCTATCGGTACCAGCCACGGTGCTTATAAGTTCAAACCGGAACAATGCACACGTGACCCGAAAACAGGACGCCTCGTGCCTCCTCCATTGGCTTTCGACGTACTCGACGCTGTTATGGAGAAATTACCGGGCTTCCCAATCGTGCTGCACGGCTCTTCTTCTGTTCCACAAGAGTATGTGGATATGATTAACAAATATGGCGGCAAACTGCCTGATGCAGTCGGTATTCCTGAGGAGCAACTCCGTAAGGCTGCCAAGAGCGCTGTTTGCAAAATCAACATCGACTCCGACTCACGTCTCGCGTTCACTGCCGCTGTTCGTAAAGTATTAGCGGAGAAACCCGCTGAGTTCGACCCGCGTAAATACTGCGGTCCCGCACGTGACCTCATGGAGGAACTCTACAAACACAAGATCATCAACGTTCTCGGTTCTGACGGAAAGGCACAATAATCATGGCACTACCGTTTATGACTGCCGAACAGGCAGCTCAATTAGTCAATAATGGCGACATCTGCGGAATGGGTGGATTCACCCCCGCAGGTGCACCTAAAGACGTGCCTACTGCTATCGCACATAAGGCGGAAGCACTTCATGCCGAAGGCAAACCCTTCAAGATTGGTGTGTACACCGGTGCTTCTACCGGTGACAGTTGCGATGGTGCGCTTGCGCGTGCTCATGCCATCCTCTTCCGTACACCCTATCAGGGCAATAAGGACCTGAGGGCTGAACTCAACGCACAAGGAGCTCACTACTTCGATATGCACTTGTCCGAACTGGCGCAGGACCTGCGCTACGGATTCCTGCCGAAGCCTAACTTCGCCATTATCGAAGCATGCGATATCATTGAAAAAGGAGACACCCTCGAAATCATTCCTACCGCAGGGGTAGGAAACATGCCTACTTTCTGCAGACTCGCCGACAAGGTTATTGTCGAGCTTAACGAGGCGATGCCGGCTACTATGCGTGGCATGCATGATATATACGAACCCGCTGACCCGCCGCAACGACGCGAGATACCTGTCTATCATGTCTCAGACCGTATCGGTACTGACTGCATTACTATTCCCGCTTCTAAACTCGTTGCGGTCGTTAAAACAAACCGCCCTAACGAAGTCGGTAAGTTCACACCGCTGGACGAGACTACGGAGAAAATCGGTGCTAATGTGGCTGCCTTCTTGGAGGCGGAGATGAAAGCCGGACGTATCCCTGCTTCGTTCCTACCTATTCAATCTGGCGTGGGTAATGTGGCAAATGCAGTGCTTGGAGCTCTTGGCGAAAATAAGCATATCCCCCCATTCGAGATGTACACAGAGGTTATACAAGACTCCGTGGTAGGACTGATGGACGAAGGACGTATTAAGTTCGCTTCCGGCTGTTCGCTCACTATAGGAGCCGATAAACTCCAACACATCATGGACCATATCGACTTCTTCCGTGACAAGATTGTTCTTCGCCCGCAGGAAATCTCCAATAACCCTGAGGTCGCTCGTCGTCTCGGACTCATCACTATCAACACCGCACTTGAGGCGGATATATTCGGTAATATCAACTCGACACATGTCTGTGGTACGAAGATGATGAACGGTATCGGCGGTTCCGGTGACTTCACACGCAACGCCTATATCTCCATCTACACTACACCTTCAACGGCGAAGGGTGGAGCTATCTCTGCCTTCGTGCCAATGGTCAGCCACCTCGACCACTCCGAGCACTCCGTGAAGATTATCATCACCGAGCATGGTATTGCTGACTTACGCGGTAAGAGTCCTATCCAGCGTGCGCATGAGATTATTGATAACTGTGTGGACCCGCAATATCGCCCATTGCTTAACGAGTACCTCGCAATGGCAAAGGTTGCTCACACGCCACATGTCTTGAGTTGTGCACTCGCTATGCATGAGGAGTTCCTCAAATCAGGAGACATGCGTAACACCAATTGGCAGAACTACTTACGCTAATCCGACTTGTTCAAACAATTCGAAAAGTGCCACGCCTCCCGCGCGGCACTTTTTATATATGTGCTCTCCGAGCGCAATACATGGCTGCCAGCAGGAGTAAGAAAATCATAGGAAGCGCACCGATTGGCGTGTCATGTAACGGGTCTGCCGGTGCCGGTGGATCAGGATCGTCTATAAGTCCGTCATCTATATCCAACGGGTCTGCCGGTGCAATAGGATCCGGGTCGTCAATAAGTCCGCTGCTTCGCCGTTGCGGCATCGCGTGTCGATGTGTTGTATAGTCGGTCCGCTGAGTACTACCGGTAGCAGCCGCCTTATAGGAATAACGCGTAGTGGTGTTGACTGTTAGTAACGGCAGACAGGTACGCCATTCATACGACGGTTGATGCTCCTCGGTCCGGTTATCGGTTACTGCAGCTGTCCGGTAGGAAATAGCTGTTGTACCTACCTGGTGGACTTGGTGCTTTGAGGTATGATAGAGCAACACCGGTTGGATGCTCAATGCCGGCTGTGATTTGACGCTTGCGTGCCACACAGGCTGTTGCGGTCGGGTCTTAGTGCTTGGTGCCGGCGGAACAACAGAACTGCCGCTCCGATGTTGCACGACATAATCAGGCACCACGTACCGGTCAACGGGTTCTTTACCGGCACGAATAATAAACTGTACCCCTAACACCGCGTATCCGCATACGAGGAGGAACAATAGTATTTTCGTTCGCTTATTCACGGCGTATCGTTTTGCCTAAGACGTCGTATTGTTGTCCGTTTCGCTCTATGATAACCTGTTGGTCGCGTATATACTTGCGCGTGGAATCGGCGTGTGGCGAGTCAACCGTGGTCTGTGAATAGTCCGTTGTAATTGGTTCACGTTGGATGATACGGATGCTGAATCGGTTTGTTATGATTCCTGCGGTAAGAGGTGTCGTATAATTGCCCGTCATCAAGTCAGCCACACTTTCGGAACCGTCCAACAGTTCGATATGTGCTACATCTTGTACGTGGCTATAATCGGTGAGGCTGAAGGTGTAGTTGCCATCCGTATCGATATAGATATGTATCGGTACCGTGATGCTTTGTTGTGTCGGTAGGGCAATGGAAGCCAACGAATCGCCGCCATAGACAGAATATATCTTCGGAGCGTGGCCCATTAGTTTGGGCAGGTCGGCGTTGAAATCAGGTTCTGCCGTGTATTCATCTCCGATGAGGATAAAGGTCTGGTCTGAACGCTTATTGCCGCTCAGTTGTATGTGCGCATCGGTGTGGTTCATGGTGGCGGGAGCATGGTGTGCCGGAGCAGCTAACACTTGGTTTGTCGGATTAAAGACTACGGTACCGGTCGTCTGCGCTTGGATAAAGAAGCTGCTCATAGGTTGCAGATTTGCCTCAGCTACAGGCAATTGGGTGTAGTCTTGGAAATCCTGCGTAGGAATAGTGGCATAGCGTACCGCGGAGCCGTTTTGCATCTGCATCATACCGCTGAAGGCGGGTTCGTCAGACACACTGTTGAACGGTACCGTATAGGGGTTCGCTACGAAGTTCCAGCCCAGGTTATTCCATACTCCGCTACCTCCTACGCCCCATGCCGTGACGTTCACCGTGTTAGAGGTCGCGACGGACAGCGGCATTCGTACTACGCTGAACATCACATAACTTGGACGTTTAGTGGTGACTGCATATCCCTGAGCCGGCTGCAGCGTTGTGGGAGTAATCTGTACCCAGTTTACTCCGGTAGCTCCGGTGGCGCGCTTCTCTCCGTCATATTGGTAGAACTTAACGCCTGCTGCCGCATTGGCACCGGGGTAATCGCGGTAAGTGATTTCGCTCACCGTCACGGTGTATGGTACAGCAATAGGGTAATACTGAGACGGATCAAGTACCCAGTCAAGATACGCGTTGGTCCTGACTACAGATGCCGACGAAGCGATACTGAGGTGGGGTACAGCGAATGTAGTGCGTGCTGTCGTCCAACCGCCACGCAGTATCAGATTTGTCGTCGTTAATGTTCCGTCAGTTACAGTCGCCTTGGCACCGGGGTATATCTCTAACTGACTGACGGTCAGGGCACCGCTGAAGTTTGCAAGGTCAAAATGCGCAACGCCGCCGGGCAGCACGACAATCTCTTTGTCCGACCAATAGGATGCATTATTATTGAGCGCTGATAAGTCCGACGCAGCATTTATGAGGGTAGGGATGGTGACTGTCGTTTGACCGGCTACAATGCCGCCCGATTGCCATTGGAGCGTCAGTTTTTGGTTGGCATAGGCGGTAAAGTCAATGGACGACAGGTTTATCTGCTTGTAGTTGGGCGCATCGGCTGTGCCGGTAGCGAGTGTTACATCAAGGGCTTGAAGTGGTACGGTTTCGGAATGACCGGCTACGGAAACAATAACATCCGTTACGGCAGGTGTCTGTTTGAAATCCACAGTCAGCCCGCTTGCCTGCCACTCGGCTATCACCACATCCATACTGGACGGTATAGGTATCGTCAGTGACGAGCGGGCAGGAGTCGTAAAAGTGTTATCCGCTTTCGGAAGGCCTATTACTACTAGCCGTTCGGACGTGTTGCTCACGTAGTAGATGTTTCCCGCCGGGTCAAAGGCAACATCATTCGAGAACTGCCCTAATCCGGATATCTCTTTCGTTGTAATCTCATAGACCTGCGTGATGGACTCGTACGAGCCGTCTGAGTTATACGTCACGTCCCATATATTAATCTGGCTCTGACTGGTAGTGGCGATACGGGAACCGTCGTAGTTTACGGCGAGTCCCCCACGGCAGCTGTTCTCAAGCAGTTGTTCGCCACCCGTGTTATAGTCGATAGCTCCATTCCGCACGTGAATCATGGATGGCTCTAAGGATGTCTCTGCATAACGGTATTGTATAATCCACCACCCGCCTAACAGGTCCGGCACCATCTTCAATGTGAGGTTCACCATAGGATTGCCGTTCGCGGCGTTATTAAAGACGACGGCGGAAGGTGCTGCGTTCCACGTGGTCGATTCGCCGATGTCGTACCGCAGCATATTGCCTGCTTTTCCGCTCACGAGGTAGTCCTCATCCATCGTGTATAGTTTGGTGTCGGCACCGCTTCCTTCTACCCAGCAGCCGGATATCGAACCGTGTACCGGTACCGTGCCGTTTGATGCCAAACCGCTGCTCGCACGAGTCAGACCGGCAAATAACTCGGTATAGGTTCCCGATATGCCGCCCGGGGGTGCTATCCATACGCCCGAATGGGAATCTGCCCAGTCGCATAGGAACACACGCCCGTCTGAGGCAACGGACATGCGGAACGGGCTATTACCGTTGGTCGTGGAGTTATTCCAACTCACACCACCCGTGTAGGCTGTGCTGTTGAGTGCCGTCAGCGTCGGATCAAAGGCATATAAGCCATTCGCTGTCGTACGGGAACTGCCGCTACATGTTCCGCTCTTACCGTTTGTCACATAGATGCGCCCGAAATATGCGCTCTCAGGATGGTTATCTACCGCTACGCCGTAGGGGCTGTAGAAATGGAACGGGGACGAGTCGTCCGATAGTTTGGTGAGTGTATTGGTAGCCGGAGCCGTCGCTTTGATGGACCAAGTCAGGTGGTCATCCGTATGCATCGTCGGCCATGCTATCTCACTTAATAGCAACTTGCCGGATTGTAGCCCTTTACTCTGAGCTCCGAATGACTTCGTCTGTATTACCGAGCCCTCGTATAGCAGTTGAAGCGTCACGTCGGTCGCATCGGTATTGAGTAGATAAGTGAAAGTATATTCATCGCCGCTCAGACTCATATCCAAGTTGCTGGCGAAGATAGCAGCACCCTGTACCGGAGTCGTCGGCACTACAGGCACTGTCTTCTCCAACTCATCCTCAGACAGCCGCCAGCGGTCTATACCGCGATGCTGCGTATATAGCGTCACTACCAGCTCTTCACCGGACACCATGCCGGCGGAGGTCATATAGCCGGCGGAGGAAAGAGACAGACTCGTCTCCGGATATAAGGTCTTAATCAGTGTGGCGGTACCCAATCCGTTGGTTGCGTCATATATTCCTACACCTATATTCTCGTTCCCGTACGGCGTGATATACAGGATATGACTATGATACGTGACGAATGTGCCACCCGATAGTGCTACATCCGGTAGAGTCAGACTGCTTACGCTGTTCAGCGCGTTACCTGTCGTCCCGCTCTCAACCCATGTGCCGGAGTAGAGCGTGGGATGCATCGTGCTGCTCTCTAACACGAACTGACCGCTACCGTAAGGCGAAGCTACCATACGCGTGTCCTCCGAGATAGACGAAGTTGTCATGATCGCGTCGTTTTTGCTGTATCTCGTATGTGAACCGTCGTAGGACACTGCGCGATATGTTGTACCTCCGGTCGAACGAGCCAGCGTATAGATACTATAGTTAGTGCTTTCTCCGCTGACTGCGAAGGTGTATCCGGTATTGGCGGTCACGAAGTTCGCCGATGTGCTCGTCGTACGGGACTGAGCGAAAACGGCGGGAGCACTCTCATCACCGGGCCACGCAAACACCTGCCAGTAGTTCGATAGTCCAAAAGTCGTCTGCTCTAATTGGCAACCGAGCAGTATGTGGTCATCCGTCATCGCAATGTCGTTAATCAGTTTGGTCGAACTGTTATCGCTGCTCACGCTGATGCCGGATTTGTTCAGCGTCGAAGTGGCTAAACCTGTATGGGCATCCACTACGTGTATCGTGTTGTCATCCGTCAGTACATAGAGTTTATTCTCCGATACTATGGCTCGGCGGATGGTCTTATCGTTGAGCCACGTAGCAGCGGAGTGGTCTATAACGGTGTCATAGAGTACGCCTAACGGAGATATCACCACATCTTCCATTCCGTCGCCTGAACCGCTGCTGAGTCGGACGTTGTTATAGGTGATGTTGGCGGCGGTGACCGTCACAGATGTGCTCTTTGAGGCGTGTCCTTCTGCCGCACACTGTACCGTATAGGTGCCGGGGGATACGTCCCAAAAGGCATAGAATCCATTATATTCGTTGTCGCATATATAGGTCGCTATCACGTTGCCATAACTGTCTTTCAGCTTCACTTTCGCACCATTGAGCGGAGTGTACGCATCTTTGTCTCTCGCTTTCTGATAGAGTGTTTGCCCCTCCATAGTGGAGCTCGCATCACGTACATCGCCGCATATAACACCCGTTGTCGGACGAGTCAGCGAGGACGAGTAGTAGTCGCAGAAAGCCTGTAGCAGACGATAGGCCTCTAATTTACAGTAGTCGTTATTGAGCAAACGGTGAGTCTCCGGCTTGTAGTCATGAAACTCTCCCTCGCTTAAATACCCCGGAATAGTCAGATACGATGGAGATATAACCGTGTAGGTTGTGTACGAGTATATGCGCTTGCTGCTCGAACTCCACCACGTCATCGGATGGTCGCCCATGCGCGCCAGTGCATAATCCGCGGCTTTCTTCGCCTCGCTATACTTATACGAAGTGCTCCAGTCTGCACTGCCGCTCGTGCCCGTCAGCATGAGCAGCAGATAATTAACGGCGGCTGTCGTAGAGTTGCCACCGGCGTTGGAGTGGATAGACAAAAAGAAGTCCGCCTTGTTACTCGCTTCCTTGGCTATAGTGGACAGAGGACGGTCGCCGATGGAGGAAGATATGGTCTTGTCGTCGCGGTAACCGCTGCGGTTGTCCGTACGGGACATATAAACGGTAGCACCGGCGCTCTGAAGCATATCACGCAAATACAACGCTTTGGTCAGGTTCGACTGAGACTCCCAAAAACCGGTCTGGTCACCGGAAGCATGGTTGATGGTAACAATATTGCGGTCGTTCGAGTTATAACCTCCGTGACCCGGATTGAGATATATCTTCGGACCGGAGCTCAGCGAACTCACACAGCCCGATAACAATAAAGTGTAAAGAAGTTTTTTCATAGTCGTTCATGTCGTTTAGTGTAATTCCATCAGGTAAATCTGACCTTCGTTCTCAAACACCACTCTCCCGGGAGAGGCACTGGGATTAATCGGCATTGATTGGTCCGGCGTAGGAAGTTCTTGAAAGCCACTACCGTCTATCTTCACGGCTACAAGCCGGCTGCTGGTCATCCGGTGACCGTCGTCCTGGTCCTGTTGACCTATCAGATATTCGTTGTTGTACCATGTCGGTGCGCCGATATAATAACCTAAGTCCACGACGTTCTTGCCCTGCATGTCGCATACATACGTATGACATACATCGTTAACCGCCATATAGGCGATATGCTGTTCGTCAGGAGAAATGGATGCCCATAGGTAGATATTCGGACCATTGGGATTGAGGACACGACGCTTGGCTCCGTCATACAGCACCAAGTCGTCTTCTTCTGTGGCTAATACATAAGCATGCGCAACCGGGCGGATGTCTGTCACTAAGCGCTGACTCTTGACGCTCGTACGCTTGGCGATATATAACCGACCGCCGGCAAAACGATATGCATAACGCTCACGTCCGTCGCGGTCAAGGGTCTTCACCTCGCCGTTAGTCCTGTTCACTGCCTTGATGTCGTTATAGCGCTCGCCATTTACGTAGCGAGCACTACGATATACAACCATCGTCCCACCGTCGGATAGAGTCACATCACCCGCTACGTTATTGTCTTTGACCACCACATGCTTTTCGCCGCTGTTTATATCTATCACACTTAATCCGGCTACACCCGCATCTTGGAGCACAACATGTTGCCCGTCGCGGGACATTTGCGGTTGCACACCATTGGGGGAGATTTTACGGACAGATGTTACTTGTAATTGTGCGCCCAGGCATAATGAAATCAATACTGCCGGGACTAACGTGTAGATTCTTGTTTTCATAGTGTTCTCAATTTTTTGTGGTGCAAAAATAGTGCTTTTTTTGCACTTGTGCAAATAAAAAGTGCAAGTTTCACGAAAAACCTGCACTTTTTTGAAGTGTAATGTCGCTCTGCGACGTGTAGTGTCTGTAGGACGTTTAGTGTTGCTATGCTAATAAAGACCGTTCGCTTTGCTCACTAAAGGAATAAAGAATAAGGACTTAAATGTTTTGTATAGTCGTAGCCGTTTCGTCTTTATTCCTTACTCCTTACTCCTTAAGCGTAGCGGTCTAATT
>ODAI011173734.1_pt1 | contig 17501 bp, 13 predicted proteins | sample 1539321 | NCBI WGS metagenome assembly ODAI01 (sample SAMN02144231, study PRJEB22623) | gut metagenome | biome: sheep rumen | host: Ovis aries | place: New Zealand | reverse complement strand
GGGCTATACGACCGATGAGACTTGACGCTATGCGCCGAATAAAAACAAAAAGCGACCGAAATAGAATCTATCGAATACGGCTATATAAATAAACAGAATTAATAGAACATACCTATAGTTGTCTGCCGTAAACTGCTATCTCTTAGCCAAGGCATAGGCAAAGGCCGCCACAATGGCATAGCCTGCCAGAGGAATGACAAAAGGCAACGTCATGCTGCCGCTATGATCGGCCACCATTCCCATGAGCATGAATCCGCATCCTCCCACGGGAGTCATCATCAGCAGTGAGGAAGCGCTCTTGGTGAGGCTGCCGAGTCCGCGCAAGGCAAGGGAGAAGATGGTGGGAAACATCATCGCCTCAAAAAGATAGTTGACTATCAGCGCATAGATCGATAGTTTGCCGAAGCCACACATCACGACCAGCATGCATGCCAGCGTGACGACGGCGCAGATGAGCAGCATCACCTCTGCCCGCACATAACGCATAATGGCGCTGCAGATGAAGCGTCCGCACATGAAAATGACAAGCGCGAGACTGATGATCCGTGAAGCCATGTTCTTATCCATCCAGCCCTCTCCGGTGACAAAATTGACGAAATAACTGTTGATGGAGATTTCCGCCACTTCATAGGCCAGCAGGGCGATGAGTCCAAACACAAACAGACGATGCTTGAACAATGCTTTCAGGCGGACAGACAGAGAGCCAGCGGCGGCTCCGTCATCCTCGGCATGAATCTCAGGCAACTTGACAAACGAGAAGGCCACCGCCACCGCCATGACGATGATGCCGATGACCATATAGGGTACCGACACATTGCCGCTGGTGCCATCATTGCGGAAAAGATACTGTCCCACCAAGAGAGTGGCCATAAAGCAACCCATTCCGTTGAATGTCTGCGAGAGATTGAGCCTGCTTGACGCCGTCGCCTCAGGACCAAGTTCGGTGGCATAGGGATTGGCCGCCGTCTCCAGGAATACCAGTCCGCATCCTATGACGAACAGCGACACAAGAAAAGCGTTGAACGTGGCCAATTGCATGGCAGGGACAAAGGACAGCGACCCGAGTCCGAACACCACCAGGCCCAAAACGACTCCACGCCGGTAGCCATAACGGTTGATGAACATGCCCGCCGGGATGGCCATGATAAAATAGCCCAGGTAAGTGGTGACTTGTATCAGTGACGACTGTGTGATGGTGATGTGAAACTCATCCTGGAAATGCTTGTTGAGCACATCGAGTATGGCCCTGGCAAATCCCCACAGGAAAAAGAGAGTAGTGATGAGAATAAAAGGCAACACATACTCCTTACTGATTAGTTTCGGCTTGTTTGAGCCCATTTTTCTTGTGTCCATTTTTCCTTGAATAGAAAAAGGGAGAACCGGCATGTGAGACGATCATGCCCCCCGGTACCTCCCAATGAATAAATGATTGAAAGAATTTTTTAAGAGAAGAATCCCAACAGCGTACCCGCTGCCACGGCAGAACCGATGACACCAGCCACATTCGGACCCATGGCGTGCATAAGCAGGAAATTGTGGCGGTCGTATTCAAGACCGAGGTTGTTGGAGATACGCGCGCTCATCGGCACGGCGCTCACACCGGCATTTCCAATGAGGGGATTGATTTTCTTATCTTCAGGCAAGAAAAGGTTCATGAGTTTGACGAACAGCACACCGCTGGAACTGGCGATGACGAATGCCATGGCTCCGAGGAAGAAAATCTTGATGGTGTTGAGTGTCAGGAATTCACTGGCCTGAGTAGAGCATCCCACGGTCAGTCCGAGCAGGATGACGACGATGTCGTTGAGAGAACTGCCGGCCGTCTTCGCCAGACGGGTGGTCTTGCCACTCTCTTTGAGAAGATTGCCGAAGAACAGCATGCCCAGCAGAGGCAGGCCCGACGGCACGAGGAACGTGGTAAGGAGCAGACCGATGATGGGGAAGAGGATGCGCTCTGTCTGGCTGACATGACGCGAGGGCTTCATGTGGATGACCCGCTCTTTCTTTGTGGTGAGCAACCGCATGAGTGGCGGCTGTATCACAGGCACCAGAGCCATATAGGAATAGGCGCACACTGCGATAGCACCCATCAGGTTGGGACAGAGTTTCGATGAGAGGAAGATGGCCGTAGGACCGTCGGCGCCACCGATAATGGCGATACCGGCAGCTTGGTTGGGCTCGAAGCCGAGGGCAAGAGCCACCATGTAGGCACCGAAGATGCCGAACTGAGCGGCAGCACCTATCAAGACAAGTTTGGGATTGCTGATGAGCGACGAGAAGTCGGTCATTGCGCCGATGCCGAGAAAGACGAGTGGGGGATACCACCCCTGTCTCACACCCTGATAAAAGATGTTGAGCACAGAGTTGTCCTCATAGAGACCAATCTCAAGGCCTGCGTCAGCCTTGAAAGGGATATTGCCCAGGATGATGCCCAAGCCAATGGGCACAAGAAGCAACGGCTCGAAATCCTTTCTGATAGCCAGCCAGATGAAAATGCTTCCCACCACGATCATGATGAGGTTGGGAATCGTGGCATTGGCGAATCCTGTATACGTCAGGAAGTCGAAAAACTTGGTAGAAACGAATTCAAGAAACCCCATGACGCTATCCTATTGTGACGAGAACGGCACCCTCCATGACAGTGTCGCCACGTGTTACTAATACTGATGTTATCTTTCCGTCGTTGTCGGCCTCGATGTTGTTTTGCATCTTCATGGCCTCAAGGACGATGACCGTATCACCTTTCTTCACCGTGTCGCCCACGGCCACCTTCACCTCGGTGATGGTGCCTGGGAGCGGCGCGAGCACCTTTGTGCCAGAGCCGGGAGCGGCCTTGGGCTTGATGGCGGGTGCCTTCTCCTCACTCTTGGGAGCGGCAGCGGGTGCGCTGACAGTGACTTTGCGGGGAGCCGGCTTGGCTTTCACAGGAGTCGTCAACTCCACCTCAAACGGCCTGCCGTTGACGGTCACCTTGGCCATGTTGCCCTCTATCTCTTCTATCTCTACGATGTAGTCTTTTCCGTCGACTTTATATTGATATTTGTTCATTGTATTGTTGATTATCGATTTATACTCTTGTCCATTTGGTTGCTTTGGGAATAATGGTGATGATGTCACTCTCATGGTCGTGGATATCATCCAGATATTCCTTGATGGCCATGGAGATGACAGCCACGCAGACATCGGCGTCGTCAGTGGAAGCACCCTGAGCCACCTCTCCGGGGAAGGCGCGCTCATCCTCGTCGTCTTGAGCTGCCATCATCCGGTCTTTGTGCGCCTTCTTGGCCGTGTCGTGCTTCTCACGCTGCTTGCGTCCCATGATACGGCCGAAGATGGTGAAGAATATCCACAGAAGGGCAAGGCAGGAGAAGACGATACCCATGGAGAGGACGGTAATGCCTATGCCGTGAGGGTCGTCGTGCTTGATCTGAGTAATCTTGTTCTCTGTCAGATGGATGTAATTTTCAATACCCGGAGTGACGGCATCGGGCGTCTTCACTTCCCACTCGTCAGCGCCGTCGCTTTGGCGGGCATAGGAAGTGTTTTCTCCCAATGGGACAGGGACGGTGACAGAGTCTACAAGGTCAACACCATTGCCCTCATAAAGACCTATCCATACAGTCTTTGAGGCATCGATAGTGGAGGCAAGATGAGCAGCTCCCTTGGCGGGATTGCTGTTGAGGAAAAGAATGAGATGCTGCCTGCCGCCAATATTGGAGCGAGTGAAATTGTTGGGTATCACACTCATCTTTGCCACACGCTCTGGGACGGTCAGGCTCTTGTCAAGAACGGCAGTATCCGTGGCGATATACATGCCGCGCACATTGAACGTGGTGAACGACACATTGGCCAACTCTATCCATGCCAGATGCGTGTCGTATTCGTCCACAATGTTTGCTGTATTGTTTGTCATCACCTCATTGATCTTGATGTTTTTGGCTCCTTGGGCCATCGCACCGACCGAGGACAATACAAATAAGACAGTCAGTAATTTGATTTTTTTCATGAAATATATTATATTAAGCAAGTCTTCGAGAGTCTGCCTTCATCGGCAAAAGAATAGGACAATAATCTGTGCCAGGAATATCCTCAGGAACATGGTCAGCGGATAGACGGTGGAGTAGCCGATACCGGGAGCTTCACGAGAGCACACCTGATTGGCATAGGCCAAGGCAGGAGGATCGGTGTAGGTGCCGGCTATCATACCCATCACCATGAAATAGTTGAACTTGTAGACCATTTTGGCAATCGGACCGATAATCAGGATAGGTATCACAGTGATAAGGAATCCGGTATAGACATATTTTAGTCCGTCGCCGGAGGCCACCGTATCCCAGAATCCCGCTCCTGCCTTGATGCCCACACTGGCCAAGAACAAGACGAGACCTATCTCTCTCAACATCATATTGGCACTCGTCGTCGTATAGGTGACAAGTTTCACTCTATAGCCGAAACGGCCGATGAGGATGGCGATAATCAGCGGACCACCAGCCAGACCGAGTTTCATCGGAACCGGCATTCCGGGGATAGCAATGGGGAGACTGCCGAAAATGATACCTACCATGATTCCGATAAAGATGGTGGCGATATTGGGCGCATCAAGACGCTTCACCGAGTTGCCCATTATTTCCGCGATGCGATTGACATTGTCTTCGGGGCCGACCACCATGATACGGTCGCCGATGTGGAAATGGTGGTTACGTCCGGCAAAGAGGTCCATGCCGTGGCGGGTGATGCGGGTGACATTGACTCCGTAGACACTGGAGAAATGCATTTTGCCCAGCGTCTTGCCGTTCATCGAAGGATTGGTGACCACGATACGCCGTGAGACCATCGGCTGCTTCTCAAGCTCCACGTTCCACTCGGCGTCGATCTCAGGGCCGATGAATGCCTTGATTGGCTCAGAGTCGGCCTCGGCACACACAATCAGCAATTCGTCATCCACGTCGAAGATTGTATTGCGGTTGGGAATGCTCACCTGACCGTCGTGGAGATATCTGGAGCAGACAAAGTCGCGGTTGAGAAACTCGCTGATTTGCATCAGCGTGCGTCCTGCCAAGTAGGAGTTCGCCACGCGAAGGTGCATCATAAGCGGCTTGGCATGCGGATTCTCAGCCTCTTCGGCCGATAATTTCTTCTCTTCTTCCTCAAGGTTGCTGCGTGTGAGATAGCGCACTGCCACCGTGGCGAGAATGATGCCCGTGACACCTAAAGGATAGGCACAGGCATAGCCCGAGGCAATCTGCGGAATCTCTCCATCGCTGAAGACAGCCCCGATGGCCTCGGTGGCAGCACCCAGACCGGGCGTATTGGTCACAGCTCCATAGAGCGTGCCAATCATCATTGGCAGGTTGGTCTTGTCGGATGTATCGAAGAAAATGAAATAGCAGGCGAACATCACCAGGATGTTGAGGAGGATAGCGGCGATGGAGAGTCCGTTGAGCGTTATGCCGTCTTTTTTGAAACTCTCAAAGAAACCCGGTCCCACTTGCATACCGATCATGAACACGAAAAGTATCAGTCCGAAGTCCTGACAGAAATTGAGAATTGTGGTGGGCGCCGTGAAGTGAATGTGCCCGGCCACGATACCGGCAAAGAGGACAAAAGTGACACCGAGGGAGATGCCGCAAACCTTGATTTTGCCTAAATAGACACCAATGGCTATTACCACAGCATATAGCAAAACCACATGTGCTACAGAATCCGTCGCAGTGAATAGATCAATAAGCCAATCCATTTATTCATTTGAATTAAGAAAATCGAGGCAAAAATACTCATTTTTTTGCGCAAAACATAATTTTTGTGCATTTATTTATAGGTGTATCAAAAAGATTTTGATTTTTTCACCTTTCTCTTTTATTTTATTCGATTATTTTTTATTGTATCCGGAAAAAATACTATCTTTGCATCTTGATATTAAAGAAGAATCATGTTGATTATTCTTATAAAACTTATATAATTATCATTTCGCTATGTCAAACAACAAGGAAAAACTCTTCACCGAGTTTCAAGCACCGACAACTCAAGAATGGCTAGACAAAATTCAAGTCGACCTGAAAGGTGCTGATTTCAACAAACGGCTCGTATGGAGAACCAATGAAGGCTTCAACGTGCAGCCTTTCTATCGCAGAGAGGACGTCGTCAAACTAAAGACTCCCGATGCTCTCCCTGGTGAATTCCCCTTCGTGCGTGGCAACAAGAAAGACAGCAACGTGTGGTATGTGCGCCAGAATATCCTGGCTGAAGATGCCGCTGCTGCCAACGCCAAGGCTCTCGACATTCTCAACAAAGGCATCGACTCGCTCGGGTTCCGCATTCCCGGCAGTAAGTTGAGTGCCGAGTTTATCGCCACACTGTTGAAGGATATTGAATGTGAATACATTGAGGTGAACTTCCAGACCTGCGCCAAGCACACGCTGCAGCTGGTGGAACTCCTGAAGGCTTATTTCGAGGAAAAGGGCTACAAGAAAGAGAATCTCGTGGGCAGCGTCTGCTTTGACCCCATTGAGAAGATGCTCATGAAAGGTAAGGACGTGACTCCGCTGCTCGACACCGCACATGAGGTGGTGGAAGCTCTCAAGGATTATCCGCAATTCCGTTGTATCTCCGTCAACTCTGAGTCGCTCAACAATTCAGGTGCCTATATCGTGCAGGAACTGGCCTATGCCTTGTCCTGGGGCAACGAGTATATGCAGTTGCTCACCGAGGCTGGCGTCGATGCCGACCTTGCCGCCAAGAAAATCAAGTTCAACATGGGTGTCAGCGAGAACTATTTCATGGAGTTGGCAAAATTCCGCGCCGCCCGTCTGCTTTGGGCACAGATTGTGAAGCAGTATGAGCCGAAATGCGACTGCGCATGCCAGATGATTGTCAATGCCACCACATCGAGATACAACCAGACGGTCTTCGACAGCTATGTGAACTTGTTGCGCTCACAGACAGAGGCGATGAGTGCCACACTGGCAGGTATCCACTCGCTTGTGGTCACACCGTTCGATGTGCCCTATGAGCAGCCCACCGACTTCTCCGAGCGTATCGCCCGCAATCAGCAGCTCCTTCTCAAGGAGGAATGCCATTTCGGTCAGGTGGTCGACCCGGGAGCCGGCTCCTACTACATCGAGCACCTCACCAACAGCCTGGCCGCTGAGGCATGGAAGATTTTCCTGCAAGTGGAAGAGGAGGGAGGATTCCTCGCCGCCGTCAAGGAAGGCAAAATCCAGGATGTCATCAACGAGACCAACAAGAAGCGTCATGCCGATGCCGCCAAGCGCAAGGAATTCATCCTCGGCACCAACCAATTCCCCAATTTCACCGAGAAATCCGAGGGCAAGCAAGGGTTGGAAGGCTGCAAGAAATGCTGCTCAGGCGAAGAGCCTGCCTTCAAGTCGATTGAGGCCACCCGTCTCGCCGCCGATTTCGAGGAGCTCCGCATCCACACCGAGAAGACGAAAGTTCCCACAGCATTCATGCTCACTATCGGCAATCTGGCCATGCGCCAGGCCCGTGCCCAGTTCTCGTGCAACTTCCTTGCCTGCGCAGGCTACAAGGTGATGGACAACCTGGGATTCAAGACTGTGGAAGAGGGCGTGGATGCCGCACTGGAAGCTGGTGCCGACATCGTCGTGCTCTGCTCCAGTGATGATGAGTATGCCGAATATGCCATCCCCGCCTATCAGTATCTCAACGGCAGGGCCATGTTTGTCGTGGCAGGCGCTCCGGCATGCATGGACGACCTGAAGGCCGCCGGAATAGAGAATTTCATCCACGTGCGCTGCAACGTGCTCGAGACCCTGAAAGAATACAATGCCAAGTTGGGAATCTAAGTAAACACACAATGTCATGAGAAAGAATTTTAAAGAAATAGATATTTTTGCCGGTATTGAGCCCAAAGACGGTGAACAATGGCAAGCAGCCAACGGCATTGAATACAACTGGAAGACACCTGAGCACATCGAGGTGAAACCTGTCTACACCAAAGAAGACCTGGAGGGGATGGAGCACCTCGACTTCGCCGCAGGTATCCCGCCCTATCTCCGTGGCCCGTCCTCCATGATGTACCCGTTCCGCCCGTGGACCATCCGCCAGTATGCCGGATTCTCCACCGCCGAGGAATCGAACGCCTTCTATCGCCGTAACCTCGCTTCTGGACAGAAAGGTCTCTCCGTGGCCTTCGACCTGCCCACACACCGTGGTTATGACCCCGACAATGCCCGCGTGGTGGGTGATGTGGGTAAGGCTGGTGTGTCTATCTGCAATGAAGAGAACATGAAGGTGCTCTTCTCGGGTATTCCTCTCAACAAGATGTCGGTGTCGATGACTATGAACGGTGCCGTGCTCCCCATCCTGGCCTTCTATATCGTGGCCGGACTTGAGCAAGGCGCTCAACTTGAGGAGATGGCTGGTACCATCCAAAACGACATCCTCAAGGAGTTCATGGTGCGTAACACCTATATCTATCCGCCCGCATTCTCGATGAAGATCATCGCCGACATCTTCGAGTACACCTCGCAGAAGATGCCGAAATTCAACTCTATCTCCATCTCAGGCTATCATATGCAGGAGGCCGGTGCTACTGCCGACATCGAGTTGGCCTACACCCTCGCCGACGGTATGGACTATATCCGCACCGGTGTCAACGCCGGTATCGACGTGGATGCCTTCGCACCCCGCCTGTCATTCTTCTGGGCCATCGGTATGAACCATTTCATGGAGATTGCCAAGATGCGCGCCGGACGTCTGCTCTGGGCTAAGATTGTGAAGAGTTTCGGTGCCAAGAACCCGAAGTCACTCGCTCTCCGTACCCACTCACAGACATCTGGCTGGTCGCTCACCGAGCAGGATCCGTTCAACAACGTGGGACGTACATGTATCGAGGCTATGGCAGCCGTGCTCGGCCACACACAGTCGCTCCACACCAACGCGCTCGACGAGGCCATCGCCCTGCCCACCGACTTCTCCGCACGTATTGCCCGCAACACCCAGATCTACATCCAGAATGAGACGAAGGTGTGCAAGCAGATTGACCCATGGGCCGGTTCGTTCTATGTGGAGACACTGACCAATGAACTCGTGCACAAGGCATGGGAGCATATCCAGGAGATTGAGAAACTCGGCGGTATGGCAAAAGCCATCGAGACCGGTATCCCCAAGATGCGTATCGAGGAGGCTGCCGCCCGCACTCAGGCCCGCATCGACTCCGGTGTCCAGACCATTGTCGGTACCAACAAGTATCGCCTCGACCATGAGGATCCCATCGACATCCTCGAGGTGGACAATACAGCCGTCCGCAAGCAGCAGGAAGAGTCGCTTGCCCAGGTGCGCGGTTCTCGCGACGAGGCAGCCTGCCAGGCAGCTCTCAAGGCTATCACAGAGTGTGTGCGCGACTTCAACGAAGGCCGCAAGAGTAAGGACAACTTGCTCGACCTGGCCGTGAAGGCAGCCCAACTGCGCTGTACTCTGGGTGAGATCAGTGATGCCTGCGAGGAGATCGTGGGACGTTATAAAGCAATCATTAGAACTATTTCAGGCGTGTATTCATCAGAAAGCAAAAACGACTCCGACTTTGAGAAAGCCTGTGAGTTGACCGATGAGTTTTTCAAGAAAGAAGGTCGCCGCCCGAGAATCTTCGTCGCGAAGATGGGTCAGGACGGTCACGACCGTGGCGCAAAGGTGGTCGCCACCGGCTATGCTGACTGCGGTTTTGACGTCGATATGGGCCCGCTCTTCCAGACACCGGCAGAGGCTGCACGCGAAGCCGTAGAGAATGACGTGAACGTAGTGGGCGCCTCTTCGCTCGCTGCAGGTCACAAGACCTTGATTCCGCAACTCATCGAGGAACTGAAGCGCCTCGGCCGCGAGGACATCATGGTCATTGCCGGCGGTGTCATCCCCGCTCAGGACTACGACTTCCTCTACAAGGCTGGTGTGGCCGCCATCTTCGGCCCTGGCACCTCTGTGGCCAAAGCCGCTGTGGAGATGATGAACATCCTTCTTGACAAATAACAGTCACTGACTGTCAGAAACAGTTCGGGGCGGACATCTGAATGTCCGCCCCGATTGTTTATATGAAAACTTGAGGGGGAGAGGCTATTCGATACTCTCTATTCTCACGCCCTCCAGTTCTTCCATGATGCCAAGAACCCTCGACTCATACCTGTTGCGCTTCACGTTGACCTCCACAGAGACGGAATAACTCTCGCTGCCGTCAGCACCCGATACCTCGCGCATGTTGTAGGAGTCGATAGACATGCCGTCTGAGCGCAAGCGCTGCAACACCTGCCGTACATCTTCGATGCTGGGAGACGAGAAGGTGATGCTGATATTGCGTGTGCCAAATCTCTGGATGATAAAGTTCAGTGCCTCAAGACAGAGGAGTACAAGCACGGTCGAGGCTGCTGCAAGCACATACATGCCAGCACCGCAAGTCATGCCGATGGCAGCGGTGACCCACAGGCCGGCAGCCGTGGTCAGTCCGCGCACCACATGGCGCTGGAAGATGATGGTTCCAGCGCCGATGAAACCGATACCGCTGACCACTTGCGCCGCAATACGCGACGGGTCGAGCCTGACATTCAGTCCGGCATCTCTCGACTGTGTGAGCACCTGTTCAAAGCCAAACTGCGACAGTATCATGAAAATGGCGCTACCGAGGGCCACCAGGAAATGGGTACGGAATCCCGCCTCCTTGGCACGGTAGCCACGCTCCAGTCCGATAGCTCCTCCCAAAATGGCGGCAGCAAACAGGCGAAGGATGAATTCGGTTGTCATCGACGACATAGGCATTTCTCCTTAATATATATATTAGCTGAATATGAGGGCCTCCTTCTCAGGATCCTTGTCAATCCTGATTGTGGCACCAGAAGCGACCGAGCCTCCCAAAATCTGTTCGCAAAGGCCATCTTCGATATAATTCTGGATGGCGCGCTTGAGCGGGCGGGCACCGAACTGCACGTCATAACCCTTGGTGGCGACAAACTCTTTTGCCTCGTCGGTGATCTCAATATGATACCCTAGGGCCTCAACTCTTGTGAAGAGTCCCTTCAGTTCGATATCGATGATCTTCTTGATAGCTTCGAGGTCGAGCTGGTCGAAGGTGATAATCTCGTCGAGGCGATTGAGGAATTCAGGGGCAAACTGCCTGCTGAGGCTTTTCTGGATGATGGAGCGCGCATGCTCTTTGTCGCTCTCGTCGAGGCTGAGCCCCATTTTGCCGCCGGCGTTGAAGCCGACACCTCTTCCAAACTCCTTCAGCTGACGAGTGCCGGCATTCGAAGTCATGATAATGACGGTGTTGCGGAAGTCCACCAACCGGCCATTGCCGTCAGTCAGCCTACCTTCATCGAGCACCTGAAGCAAGAGGTTGAACACATTGCCGTGGGCTTTCTCAATCTCGTCGAGGAGGACGATAGAATAGGGATGGCGCCGCACTTTCTCAGTCAACTGACCACCCTCTTGGTATCCTACATATCCCGGAGGCGCTCCCACCAGTCGCGACACGTTGAAGCTCTCGGTGAACTCGCTCATGTCGATACGGATAAGGTCCTCCGCACTGCCGAACATGTATTCGGCGAGTTTCTTGGCGAGGAAAGTCTTGCCGACACCAGTGGGACCGAGGAACATGAAGACACCGATGGGGTGGTTGGGGTCTTTCAGTCCCACACGGTTGCGCTGGATGGCTTTCACCATCTTGTCGATGGCGGCATCCTGGGCAATCACGGCACCTTTCAGTTCATCGCCCATCCGCCTGAGCCGTGCGCCCTCAGCCTCAGCCATCCGCTGCACGGGCACACCGGTCATCATCGACACCACATCGGCCACTTGCTGCTCGGTGACGGCCTCACGCTGACCGCTGTCGCCGCTGTTCCATCCTTCGTTCAGTCGGCGCAGCTCCTCTTCAAGCGATGTCTGGCTGTCACGGTAGCTGGCGGCCAACTCAAAGTTCTGGTGGCTGACGGCGAAATCCTTCTTCTTCTTGATCTCTTCAATCTCTTTCTCTTTCGCGATGATCTCTGGCGGTATCTGGGCGTGCTGCAAGTGAACACGTGCACCCACCTCGTCCATGGCGTCGATGGCTTTGTCGGGAAAGGAGCGGTCGGTGACATAGCGTCCAGTGAGTTTCACGCAACTCTCAAGCGCCTCGTCAGTGTAGTTGACGCGGTGATGCTGCTCATAGCGGGCTCTGATGTTGTGCAATATCTGCAAGGTCTCCTCGGCATTGGTAGGCTCTACCATCACTTTTTGGAAACGACGCTCCAACGCACCATCCTTCTCTATGCTGTTGCGATACTCATCGAGGGTGGTGGCACCGATGCACTGGATGGTGCCACGTGCCAAAGCGGGTTTCAGGATATTGGCGGCATCCATCGAGCCCGGTGTCGAACCGGCACCGATGATGGTGTGCACCTCATCGATAAAGACGATGATATCGGGATTCTGCTCCAGCTCCTTGATCAGCGCCTTGATGCGCTCCTCAAACTGTCCGCGGTATTTGGTACCGGCCACCACGGAGGTAAGGTCAAGGCTGACCAGCCTCCTGTTGAAGAGGATGGGCGATGTGCGATGTCTTACAATCATCTGTGCCAGTCCCTCAACGATGGCGCTCTTTCCCACACCAGGCTCACCGATGAGGATAGGGTTGTTTTTCTTGCGGCGGCAGAGAATTTCCATCACACGCTGCATCTCACGCTCACGCCCCACCACAGGGTCGAGCTTGTCTTCGCTGGCAGCCTGTGTCAGGTCGGTAGAGAAATTGTCGAGCACAGGAGTCTTGCTCGCCGGCTTGTGGGTCTGGGCTGTCGCTCCCTGGCGGCCGCCGTTGCCTCCCATACCCAGCGTGTCTTCGTCATCCTCCATGTCGTCGGGCATTCCGATTCCGTCGACAGGGCTGCTGCCTGCCTTCTGCTGAAAATATTTGAGGATGCAGTCATAGTCCACAAAATGGCCTTCAAGCACTTGCTTGGCACCGTTGTCCACCTTGTCGTGCAAGATGGCAAGCAACAAATGCTGCACATCCACGCTCTTGGAGCGCTGCAAACGTGCTTCAAGTACTGCAAGTTTAAGTATATTGCTGGCTTGTGTGTCGAGTGTCAGTTCACGTGGATTGAGGGGCGCATTGCCTCTCTTTCCCGAGACGTTTTCTTCTAATTCTTTCTTTATCTGCGACTTGTCCAACATGACATAGTCGAAAATGCCATTGATAAGTTCCGAATTGTCGCGGAGAATCCCCATCAACAAATGCTCTGGAGAAACATATTGGCAGTCGAGTCGAGTAGCCTCTTCGCGGCTAAACGACAGAACTTCTGATACTTTCTGAGAGAACGGGCTTGTCATAATCTTTATACCTTTCTTCTAATCAATTACCTAACACCAATCATCAAACAGTGTGCCAAAATCACTTAACTACCGAAAAACTTAGTAAATTCATCTTCAAAATTGGGCGTAAGAAAATCTTTTCCTATCTTTTGCCTGATTTCATCGAGGGTGAAAAAACGTCCCCCGTCAAGTTCTTCCTCATTGGGTTTTACTTCTCCGTCGTAGACACAACGGTAGACATAGACAAGTTCCCTCTCGCGCTTTCCCTCAAAGATATACTTTCCGAGGAACTCTTCCTGAAAATCAGTGATACCCAATTCTTCTCCCACCTCGCGTCTCAAGGCGTGAGCCACATCCTCACCGGCATCCACATGTCCCCCGGTGGCAGTATCCCATTTCCCGGGCTGTATGTCTTTCCATTGAGGCCGGTGCTGCAGATAAAGCATCCCCTGACTGTTGAACACATGCAGATGCACCACAGGATGAAGGATTTTCGTTCCGTCATGGGCTTGGCTCCGACGGATGGTTCCCAGCACACGTCCGTCCTCGTCAACTACAGGGAAAAGCTCTTGAGGGTTGTCCATTCTTTGTCTCTTGTTGTTTTATTATTATATTATAGTCTGATACACTAACATTTCCGTCTCTATAGAGGCAATACTGCCGTAAAGCAGTCGGGGAAGGCGATGTCTATTCCTTCGGGTTGATCGCGGAAGATGCCGTAGAGCGTACTGCCGCTGCCGCTCATCAGCGCGAAAGCAGCGCCCATTTGATACAGCCGCTCCTTGATGTCCCCCAATATCGGGTAGAGGGAGAATACCGATTCCTCAAAGTCGTTTTTCAGATGCTCACGCCATGTGTCGATGGGCTGGCGCACAATGTCGCGACAGCAGTAGGCCGGTGCCGCAGGATGTATCTTTGAGAACGCCTCCTTGGTTGACACAGCCACACCGGGCTTGACCAAGACAAGGTAATAGCCTTCAAGATTGCCGTATTCACCGTCGGCAGGCTCAAGCACCTCGCCAATCCCCTGTGCGAAGGCCAGTTCGGAAGTGATGAAAAACGGGCAATCGGCGCCCAGCCTGGCGGCATAGCGCTCCATTTCTGCGATGCCGATATGCAGATGACACATCTCGTCGAGCAGTCTGATCATATAGGCTGCGTCGCTTGATCCTCCGCCGAGCCCCGCCTGAGTAGGTATTCTTTTGCATAGATGCACATGCACACGCGGCAGTCTGAAATCTTCGGCCAACAGCCGATAGGCTTTCACGACCAGATTGTGCTCATCGTCACCATCCACTGGAATGCCTGTCATCTTGATGTCACAGGGCGAGTCACTGGGGAAGTCGTGGTCCATCTTATGCACTTCAAGCGCATCATAGAGTGGGATGGGGTAGAACACTGTTTCCAGATTGTGATAGCCGTCGGGCCTACGTGAAACGATATTCAAGCCTAAATTGATCTTTGCACAAGGAAATACTGTCATGTTTGTCGCTTTTTGGTTCTATTGTCTGCCATATTTATCACATTCCTTCCGTTAGTGCGAGAAATCATGTGTATGACATTGTAAAATTAACATAAATATTGATTTGTCGAATATTTGTATGAGATTTTTTAACTTTTTTAGCAGTTTTTTTGGAAAACTAAATATTTTTATTAATTTTGCAAAAAATAGATACGCATTGAAGTGAAATCGACATATTTATATAGTTATCTCATATCCTTTGTTGTCGTTTTCTTTTTGTCAGGCTGCGATTTCAAGCTCAAGCCATTCGACGAAGAGGAAAGCGACACGCTGAGTGTCATTATCCAGCGGTATGACAGGATGGAGAGCCTTTTTCTCACCACGGGCGACTTTTCGGCTTTGCAGCAGATGAGCACTGAATATCCCATCGAGACCCGCACCTTGATAGAGAATGTGCTGGAACTGGGCACTGTGGATGATCCTGAAATCAACAACAGGTTTTTGCGCTTCTACCAAGATTCCACCCTTCAGACCATCATCTCCGACGCCGAGGCCCAATATGCCAATATGGAAGACCTCAACCGCCAGTTGTCATCAGCCTTCCACAAATTGAACCAATGGCTGCCCACTCTTCAGGCTCCTTTGATTTACGCCCAGATATGCGCGCTCAATCAAAGCATCGTGGTAGGCGATGAGTCGCTGGGCATTTGTCTGGACAAATATCTCGGAGAAGACTATCCGCTCTATAAGAGATTTTATCAGCCCGAGCAGCGTAAGTCGATGAAGCGCAGCAACATTGTGCCTGATGTCATCAGCTGCTACCTGCTGAGCAAATACGGGCATCCCAATTATCAGGAGAAGACGCAAGAGGAGCTTGACCTTCAGTTGGCGAAGATCCATTGGGTGGTGAACAAAGTGTTGGGATATAGGGCTTTCTCTTCCCGCTATGTGACCATCATCGACCGTTACATGGCGGAGCACCCCCACGTATCTATAGAGAAACTGCTCTTGGATAAGGACTATGCCAAATACAGGAACGCTCACTGACCTTCCCACAATCGCCCTTGATACATATTGTGCCGCGACATATATTCCCGCAGCATGGTGCTGAATGCTTGTGACTTGACACCCCAGCGTGGGGCGATGAGCCATCGGGACGGCACTTGCGAGACAAACCGTTGAAGGGCGATGTCCGGACGCAGGCGTTCGACGTATGACGCGACTAACTCAAGGAACTCTTGCAGTGTGTAGACATGGAAAGGCGCTTTCTCATAGCTGTTTGCCAGCACCGTCTCCCGGATGATTTGCAGATGATGGATCTTGAGCGTATGGATGGGAAGTGACGAGATGACGCTTGCTTGCCGGATGCTTTCCTCCGCATCCTCATTAGGCAGTCCCAATATCACATGTCCGCCCACATAGATACCACGGTCGGCGGTCTGTCGGATGGCCTTCCTGCAACATTCGAAGTCGTGCCCACGATGGATTTCCGCAAGTGTTCGGTCGTTGGCGGACTCTATTCCATACTCAACCATCACAAAGGTCTTCTCCCGCAACCGGGCAAGAATGTCAAGCAACGGCTCGTCTACGCAGTCAGGCCGTGTGGCGATGACGATGCCCGCCACGTCGTCCATACCGACAATCTCTTCATAGACAGAGGCAAGATAGTCGGCCGGCGCGTAGGTGTTGGAATATGACTGCAGATAGGGCAGGAAGTGCTGCCGCTTGTATTTCCGCTTGAAAAAACGTTTCCCCGCCTCTATTTGCCGGTGGAAATCCCCGCCTTGGGTATAGGCGGGCGCAAATGCCTCGTTGTGACAGAACGTGCAACCGCCGTAGCCGAGTGTCCCATCCCTGTTAGGACAGGTAAGACCTATGTTGAGAGGGAGTATCTGCACCTTGAAAGAGAAAAGCCCGCTCATCCAGGTGGCATAGTCAAGATAGGGCCGTGATGTCATCTCACCTTATTATTTTTATAGTCACATCTCCCACCTTGAGCAGGTAGATATCGTCGTTGGGCAAAGAGACAGACAAAGAGGTACCGTCAGACTTCGCTTGCCCCACCAACATACCTTGCAGTGTATAAACCTTCACCATGTTGCCTGCTGCCACCCCTTTCAGACAGAGGTTGCTGTTGTTGATGCTCCACGTCCATGTCTTTTCCGGCAGTTCGTCCACATGGTCGTCGTCGGCATACATGGCAGAGAGTATCAGCCGCATGCATGTCGAGGGAATGGTGAATTCCACGGTCGCCCCCACAGTTTTCTCTGTGGTCGTACCACCGCCTTTGTTGATCTTGACAACATTCCATCCCGAGATTTTCCTGCCATTGGCGGGCTGTCCCGAAACCGTGAGGACCCTGTCGACGGGAAACTGGCCGTTGAACGAAGGCTTGGAAAGTCTGATGCCATTGACCGTGATGTCGACCGGCTCTTCGACAGCATCGACAGTAGTGGGATTGATGACCAGGTCTGTCAAAGCCCCAAATTGATAGTGTTTCTGCAGATGTGCGCTGAAATTCTTGCCACGTTGTGCCGCCCAGTTGCGCGCCTTGTTCAGTTCGTCCGTATAATTGGGCCACCATTGGTTGATCAGCCTCCGGTGATAGGGATACTCGTCCTTGATGATGTCATACATAGGGTCCCATATCTCACGGGCCCCTTCTGCATTGAGGAAGTCGCCCATATAGATGAAGGCCCTCTCAATGAATTCATTTCTGAAATCCTCG
>ODAI010315551.1_pt1 | contig 17505 bp, 5 predicted proteins | sample 1539321 | NCBI WGS metagenome assembly ODAI01 (sample SAMN02144231, study PRJEB22623) | gut metagenome | biome: sheep rumen | host: Ovis aries | place: New Zealand | reverse complement strand
CGGACTAAAGGGTCGAACATAACGATAACCAAATAACGGATAAAGTATCATAACTGCAGCCCCGCGATTCTGTCGTCGCGGGACTGTTGATTTGCTATTTGCACTGTCCGAAGAGTTCTCAAGTCCGATAGTCTAGGCGGTGATCCGCTCTGAAAAGAAATCCTCAATAAACAATGAATCTTTCCTTATATTATCCTCCTGATGGACATTCCTTAACTGAGGAAGTCAGACATTGTGCCGTAGGCAGAAATCTTAACGGCCTTCTTGGCGCGTGTCATAGCAACATACAACAGACACCGCTCTCCCGTCATGGCCGCCTCGCGCTCAGCTGGATCAGTTCGGTTGACTGCAGACTTGAGAGGGATATAATTCTTATTAGCCGCCACGATAAATACGCTTGTGAACTCCAGGCCCTTGACGCGATGCATCGTAGCTAACCGCACGCCCATAAAGGTGCGATCATCCGCCTGCTTGCGCTTTACCTCAAAACATGCAATTCCGGCTGCAGACAGATACTTCTTGTATTCACCGACCAGAGTATTCGTCCTTGCGACCACACATATCTCACGCGGGTCGATTCCTTCAGCAATCTGGTTCTGAATGGATTGAACGAGATCAGCCGCCTCCTGATCCTGTGTAGCGAAAAGCACAACAGCGGGCTGATCGCCATGGCTCAAGGAGACATAGCCCTTGTCGTCATCCGTGCCCTCATCAAGGTCGTCAAAAGAAATCCCTGCAAGCACATTCATCGCGCTGCGCCTGATCTCCTCCGTTGTACGATAATTCATCCGGAGCTTTCCGGAGCGCCCACGAACATTGATGCCGCAACGCGACAGAATCACCTTATTCTTATAGATTCTCTGGTGCGCATCACCCACAATAAACATATCGTTGTCGTGTTCACTGCCCGCGATTGCCCGCAGCAACCGGTATGCGCTCGGTCCGAAATCCTGTCCTTCATCGACAATGACTGAAGCATACATTCTGACCTCGGGACCAGCAGCCAACAGCTGAGCGCACTCGTTCATGGCACAGGCGGAATCGCATACTTTTTCCGAATCCATCATGGCCCGGTACTCTTCAAACACCTTCCATACAAGCATCCGGCGCTTCCGATCAAGCCGAATCCCGCGCCCCGGTCTTGGTGCCTTGACATACTGAGCCACCGTTTGAATGTTCTGGGCCTGAACGACATTTTCCCACTCTTCCTGGAAGAATCCTTCCGGCAAATCGTAGTCCTCGCCGGTAAAGGCCTCTGCCTTCTTCCACATGTCCGCGATCTGCTCACCATACACAATCGTGTAGGGATAGTCATGAGCACGCAAATACCGGTTCACCCACTGATCCAGATGAACGACTTCGATGTGCTTCATGATGTCTGGCGTGCAAATTTTCCTCAGATTGTCCTGGATATCCGCAGCCAGGTTCTCAGTAAACGTGGTAAACAGTATTCTCTCATTCCCCAGGCAGTGTGAAGCCAACTCCTTGGCACGGTGCATGGCAACAACAGTTTTTCCGGTGCCAGCCCCACCAAGAATTCTCGCCGGTCCCTTATAGGGTTTCGTGATAATTCTGCGCTGCGAGGGATGGAGATAGACTCGCCACATTTCAAGCGGCGCATTCATCATGGCCTTCAGGTCTTCTTCGCCCTCGGCAATGTAGAACTGCATCTTTGTAATGGGGTTTTGCAGCGCGGAGGCCATATTTCCTGTGCTGTCCTTGCCGGTGTCACCGTAGAGCTCCGCAATCACTTCATCCGGTTCCATCCCAATCCGCACAAAATCCAGCGCCTCATAGGCGTCCCGGGGCAGCTTACCCTTTGCACCGTCAAAGGCTGACTCGGTCAGGGTGCGAGCGTAGGCCAGCAGCTCCTCTGGCACGCCCAGCTTCTGAAGCGTTTCATCGCTGATTGAGGCAAACAACGGCTTCTCTGCTACCTCGGTAGGCGCTTTCTCCACGGGAGCAGCTTCCTGCGTTTCGTACACCTGTATACTGCCGGTGGTATGGTTCAAAATACAGCGCTTCTTTTCAGCCCACTGATAGGCCTCATCATGGTGATCCACCCACAGCAGCAGATACACATTCGCCTCATTCTCGCGGATCAGGATAGCGCGATATGCGTCATCGATTCGAACCGAGCGCATATTCGGGTCGGCAGCGTTATGGATCTTCTCGTAATTGAAGCCATTAGCCTCCGGATTTGAGCGGAACTTCGATAGAAACTCCATGACCTTGTTTTGCTTGTTCTTGGGCAACGCGGCAAACGCATTAAAGAAATCCTGTGAAATAGCAACTGTTGCCTTCGCCATGGATTAAACCTCCTTCAGGGCATTCGATATGCCTTCATAATCTGGGCCGTATACCTTCCAGCCCTGGACCTGCAGTCGTTCTTTGTAGACCGCTTCATCCTCCGACTGAACGAGCACCTTTTTGTCTTCCCACTGGAATTCTGACATCGGTGTATCGTCTTCGTCTGAATACAACCCAGCTTTCGGTGCCGGAATTCCTTCATCCCGCAACCGCTTTGCAATATCGACAAGCGGTGGATCTACAAGGCCCTCAATGATATCCTTCCATTTGGGATCAATAGAAACCGTATCAGAAGGCTTTGCCTCTTCTTCGATTATCAGCGCATAGGACTGATCATTGATCCCGCTTTCTACAGCCAGCAGTGCTTTGGGCACGAACTGCAGCAGGTTGCTGACATACAGGAATCCACGCCACGCCGGTATCAGCTTGCTCTCCACCAAGGAATCGTTCAGGATGACGACCGCCGATACTTTTGTTTCATCATAGATGCGTACCGGCTTACCCTCGCTGTCCTTTCCTCCCTTGACGCCTTCAGCAGGCAAGCAAGCATACGTCCTAAGCCCGTCAACCGCTTCATAAATTCCGATGAGTACCTTCTTGAAAGCCGGTGCAGGCACGGTCCATCTAAGCTCCGGCAGAGCGTCGTAGCCCTTGCGCCACAGTTCCATATAGGCAGAATCGAAGGACTCCTTCATCTTCAGCATGCCCAGCACAGTTGCACAGGCGTATGTGTTGAAAAGCTTATCTCCATCCGGCGCTGCCAGATATTCAATCAGCAGATCGAAGGACGACTTTTGATGGATCGGAGCGAGATGATGCTTTTGCAGCGTCTGCTGCGTCAGCTCCCGGCTTGCCAGTGTCTCCGACGCAAGAACAGCCTTCGCCGTAGACTCTTCCTTTTGATCGCACTTTTCCATAACGTCTTGCCAGGTCAGCGACCAGACAGGCCAGCCCAACCCCTCACGTATCGCCATGCGCTTTTTGACGTCAGTGCCGATAATATCGAGGTGATAGGCCTTCCCGTCTGTAAATACGGCCACGGGCTTGCGGCCCGGATTGCGCTGAGGATGGAACACGAAGTCAGGCTTGGAAGGGATTTTCACACCTTGCTCCCCGGTTAGCGGGACCTGAAGCTCCAAACGCCACAGATTTTCTCCAATGGTAAGTGTATATCCCTCTTTGCCGCGTACCACCGCTTTGTTCATCTCGATGCGTTTGCCACCGACTTTTGTCATGGACAGTGCTTCGAGGAACTTGGCTTCAAGGAGACTATCCAGCAGTGTATTGACCGAAATCTGGCGGATATTCGGTATCTTTTCCAGAGAATCGCGTCCACTGAGGATTTGTTTGAGCATGTCGACAGCGATTCGTCTGGAGATCTGGTTGATATGGTTGGACTGGCGATAGCCAAATACGCAGTGATAGCAACCGTCCTTGTCCGGGTCTGTCGCGCAGGTACAGCTCTCCATGGCGTCAAGAGACATCTGGAACAGGTCCATCATGGCATTCTTATCCGCAGTCAGCTGTTTCAGATACCCTGTTCCGCCCGGAACGGTGTCATAGATAACCATGTAGGACTTGCGAACCTCAGAATCCGGCTCCGGAACATCGACCACGGTGAAGAGGAGGTGATCCACGCTGCCGAATTTCTTTCTGAGGCCCAGCATGATGGCCGCTGCGAAGGATTCGACCTTCTTTGCATCTTCCATCTTTATAGCGGGAATCAGAATGCGCACTGCCTCAGACACAAATTCCCTGTACAGGAACATGCAGTTGTCAAAGGGGTCCTTGATTCCCTGCTGCTTTGCCTTGCAGGTTGGAGTATGCGCCGGGTGCTTCGCTCCGCGCTGAACTGTGCCGCAATATCGGCAAACCGTGAATCCTTTGCGAGGCTGGGTGATTCCCGCGACAGGGAAGGATTTACCCATGATATCGCTCTCGCCGAAGTTGATCTCCCGCATGGTCGCCTTGCGAACAAAGTCATAGCCAAACGGCAGGTCGCCCTCAGTAGTGCGATAGCCGAAGAGCACATCCTTCTCTTCTTCCACGTCTACCAGCAGCTGGCGCGTGTAGAAGCGGGATGTCCTATCGTCGCTTTCATCGCCACTGCGGGCCGCTTCGAATTTCATATCCGAGTAGACCGTCCGAGGACGAATCATCGTACACCGCTGGTCTGTGTCTGCCCAAGCCGGAGAACCGCATCGAGGACAAGTGCTGACATGATGGAGTGAAGAGTCCTTATCGGCGTAATTGCAGTTGGGGCACAGCCGCCAAGTTTCCGGCTCTGAGCTCTTCACATCAATCCGGCTGATTTCGAGCTTCCTGCCAGCAGCATAGAAGGCATTGTAGGGTGCAAATTCGGAAATGGCAGCCGCCGCCCCGCGCCCATACTCGTATGTGATCTTGTCAGTCGTATCGTAGGGCCCGGTCACCTCTTCAGGACGCTTCCTTCGGGTCAGCACGGCCTTCAGGGTAATTCCCTCTTCAGGGAAGGCATAGTTGGGTAGCACACCTTCATCTGACAGGAAGTTGAAGGTGTTCCTGCTGTTCATTTTATCTATGACACTCAGAAGCGCCTTGCGCTCCTCATGCAGATCCTTTTTCTGCGCTTCAAAGGAAGAATCCGTGGGCAGCGCGTCCAGATCAGCGATTGCTTTTTTCAGCTTTTTTATGTCGTCCTGAAGACGATCACGGTCCTTCTTAACCTCGGTAAATGAGGCCAATAGCCTGTGCTCCGGTGTATCATCATCCTCGCCGAGCACGAAGGCATGAAGGCGCTCCTTGGTATCCTCCTCAAGCTTGTCCCCGAACAATCCGATGAAACGGCGTTCCAATCGCGCCATGTTCCTGTGCATATAGGCCAGCAGATTGAACGGGAACTCCCTTTCCGGCTTTACATCTCTATCGACGCGGCTCAGGATTCCCTTGATCTCCTCCGGGACTGCCGGTTCGTTTCCCGACTTTACCCAGCAATCAAAGCAGAAGGCCATGAACTGGCGTTCCAGCACCGAGGAAGCGTTCAGGAAGACGGCAGGCGGTTCCACGCTGCCTGAGATCATCTCTATGGGTTCCTGATAGAAATACAGATCATGCTGTCTGGAGCTGGCAACCGTAACGGTAAAGGCGTTGCCATCCTTACGACCGGCGCGGCCTACGCGCTGGATATACTGCGCCTGTCCCGGCGGCACCTGGCACAGAACAACCGTGGACAGATCGCCGATGTCGATGCCCATCTCAAGCGTTGGCGTGCAGGAGAGCAGGTTGGGGTCCCATGCGCGATGCTCTTCCTTGCCATGCTTGAAGGCATCCTCCAGCGCTTCTCTGTCGGGACGCTTCAGCAGGCCAGTATGTTCGCTGGCATGAATGCGAACGGGATCACCCTGACTGTAGATGCGTCCACTGACTTCCAGCCCCTCATCCACAGCTTCATATGTGCCGCCGCAATCCTTGCGAATACAGGCAGTACCATGGAAATGCTCCGCGTCATCCTTGTGAACAGCCAGCAGCTGACCACACTTTGCGCACCGAACTTGGGCCACAGCCGATTCAACCCGGAACACATCGGGATTCAGGCCGAATACAGGCATGCCCTTCGGGCCTGCCATGCGAATCAGCAGGCCTGCTTTTTCAGCCTCGGACAGTATAATGCTGATAGCGTCAAGATAGCCAGGCACTTCAATAGCCGTCTTGCCTACAGTTTGCAGGAACTTCAGCGCAGCCCAGCACTTGTTGTTCAACATCTCGAAATTGCCGCTCCAGCTGCCGTTGGATCCGGCCATGAACAGTGGCGCTACAAAGCTGTCCGGCATCCAGGAGTTATACGGCATGTTGCGATTGCCAGGCGACAACAGTTGCTCGTTGCCGCCGCTTTCAACATAGCTCTTATACAGAGGCATCGCAAACGCACCGTTTTTCCTGATGTGTGTAACCCACAGGTGCAGGAAACCACTCAGCGCATCCTCTGACAACACATCCCGGATACCCGCTTCGTTTTCTATGCGCGTCAGGGCATTCTTCGTTATCCGGTCGATCAGGCGCGCATCCACAGCGGCGATGGAAGCACCGCTGCGCTCAAGGGTACGTCCGATATGGCTCCTCCGGCCATACTCCAACAGCGCTTCCAGGGAGACACGGCGTTTCACATCGTTCAGTAGCGCTTTCCCCACAGCTTCATTGGGGAACGCGCCTGTTGTGCGAAGGACCTCGTAGGCATGATCATCCGACATATTGAACGGAATGAAGGTATCTACATAGGTTTCCTCATTCATCTGGCTCAGCCAGTATTCGTTCATGGCGTCGCCAAAGCTGCCCAGAGGCAAACCAGCGCCACCATTCTTCACAAAATGTTGTACGGCAACGCGGAATGTCGAGCGCCAGGTTCGGGCATTGAAGAAGCTGGCACGATGGGACGCATCCTGAACATTATCGCTGAAGGCCAGGAGCTTCTTATCATCGTTAAAGCGAGAGGCGTAGACGCGGGATATCCCCGAGCTGATGGCTGTGGCGCTTCTCAGGCCGATGAAGAGCAGGCTGCGCTCCCCGCCGCAGAAGGGGCAGACGTAATTCTTGTGCTTGGTTTCCGGCAGAATATACCACACAGGGATGGTATCCTTGCCGCAGACGGTGCACTTGTCAGACCCCTGATCCAGCTGCATATTCTGGCAATCCGGACAATACCGATAAGGGCTGTGCAACTGTGAACTCAGCCGGTCGTTTTCCTGGCGCGGGAAGATCATCCGAATGTGCTTATCCCCAGAGAAGTATTGGTTGTAGAAGGCTCGAAGGTCGCGGATGACGACCCTGCTGCTCTCATCCTCACAGCCCACCCAGCCGGTCGCGCCACAGTCGTGGCAGTTGACCACGGGCATGTAATGTGCCTTATCCGCGATTCGCTGGTTCAAATCAGCGGCCAGAAGGAGGTCAGATTGTTTTCCATCCACCTTGCCCAGTACGCGGGTGAGCTCACGCATCCATACCTGGATCTGAACCTGCAGGAAGGGCCGAATATGCCCGTTGATATCCCTAATGCGGGCGTGACTGATCAGCGCAAGCATGGAATCCACGATGGCGGTGGCGCTGTTCCCGGCCATCTCAGGATAGACTTTTCTCAGCTGTTCCTGTATCTCGGAAGGTGTGTGAATCTTGCCATCCATAACGCCCATGAGGCTCTGGAAGAAGGAATGATGCATCAACCTTTTGCCCAGTTCCACCTTCCCCTGGTCTGACAGGGGATCGGTCGGACGGTCCTCTTCCTCAAACCACGCCTGTATGGCATGCTCCAGGTAGCCATCGGCATCCTCTTCCTTGGCCAACAAGCTAAGTCCGGCAGCTTCAGCATCTGTAGGAATCCGATACAGATTGACCTCGGAATCATCAAGGAACTCATGTCCACTCAGACGATCCTCGGATACAATGGCATCCTTTTCAAAGGTTTCACCGAAGATGTCCTCGGCATAATCCAGTAGAGGCTTTCTGGATTCTTCACCGCCCATGGTGGCGGAAGTGCCCACACAACATAGGTCACCCTGCTGAATGTTCAGGCGGCTCTTGAGACGGCGCAGCAAACAGGCCAGGTCAGTGCCCTGAGCGCCATCAAAGGTATGCAGCTCGTCCACCACAATAAAGCGCAGTGCGCCCGTGGTGTCGTTGCTGGCCCACAGCCGGGCATCCTCCGGGCGCACCAGCAGATAGTCCAGCATCTTATAGTTGGTCATCAGGATGTCCGGCGGACTGTTCAGCATCGTTTCATGGTCGGTGATGATGGAGTCCTTCTGCATGGTCTTCCCACCGGTGCCACCGAAGCCGCCCACATACATGCCAGCGGTTATGTTGCCGCGCAGCTCGTCGCTGCCGTGGATCAGCCGGGCGATGCGCAGCGCCTGATCAGAGGCCAGGGCGTTCATGGGATAAATGATCAGGGCCTTGATACCCGGTTCGCCCTTGTGTGCGTAGCAGTATTCCAGTATAGGGTACAGGAAGCATTCCGTTTTACCGGATCCTGTACCGGTAGCTACCAAGGTTGACACAGGGTCAGTGCCACACAGCCGATCAAAGGCTCGGTTCTGATGTACATAGGGCGGGTATGCGGGATGGAGCGCCTTAAAACGCTCGTTCCCATGCTCGGCTACGCGGAAAGGCAGTTTCACCGAGATATACGGTTCGTGAAAGAAGTTGTTCTCACGCCCCATGAATCGCCGGATGCTTCCACGGAAAACAGGCGTCGTGATGGGATACGACGCATCCATATACTCTATCAGGCTATCCTGGAACCGAGAGGCAAGTATAGAAGGAATCATAGATTGCGCTCCTTAATTATTCAGTTATCTCTTGTTCACTCGCTATGGTAGGAGATTTTCCCTCAATCATGATTGGAACCGGAATTCTCCGCCCGTCATTTCTGATGTACCCATTAAGCCAATCGTCAAAGCAGATGGCTGTATTTTCATCAAGTAGCTGCCGGTGGGCAATCAGAGTTTTCATTGCTCTGGTTGCCTCATCAGATACAAGTTGTTTTATAAAATTCTCCTCTAAAACGCACTCTGCATCAGTCTTTTCATCTTTCACAACAATGTTAGATAGCAAGTAGATCATCGAAGCCAGCTCACGAGCTTTCTTGCGCATTGCATCGATCATTAATTCGGCTTGTTCCCCTGTGACAACGATTCGTTCGTTGTTCCCGTTCACGGTTTCAACCTGATATTCAACATCGACTTGCTGTCTTCGCACCGAAGGCTGTAGTGCTTTTTTAGGAGAATCCTTTCTTGACTCGTGAGACGTGAACAGCGGTTTAATCTTGTTGCGCCAAAAGCGTTTTGCTTTATGCCCTAATTCTCTCCGTACATACGGATCACGTAGAGCATCAACCGCAACATCAAGGACTGTATAACCGATTTCTCTACCCAGTTCCTGCATCACTGACGGTTTCTTCTCAACGTAGATTTTCTGCGTTTTTACAACCTGCCTCCGAGGCAGATCACGCTCTGATACAGGAGCAATATCCGGCAAAGCGCTGAGTTTACCTTTATTGTTCCGTACGCCTTTATTTGAATGAGTTTCTCCCTTATCAAACTTCGCGAATTCATCTGCATCCATTGTTACCTTCATGATTCGCGTTTCTTTTTTCTTCTTGCCAGACATCATATCACCTCCAATCGAGAGTCGATATAGCTATTTGCTAAAGAACGCCCACGCAGTCTCGTAGTCCTGTTCACGATCGCAGCGGTCAAAGGGCGCATGGTATTCAATGGTGCGCTGGATGGGACCGCCAGGCTGGGTGTCGTCTGTGATGGTGCGGGAGAAGACGCAGCCAGCGGGGGCGTCCTTCATGGCGCGGGTGGAACGGTGCTGGATGAAATCAATCACCGCCGGGGCATCCTCGATGTCCACATCGCCGCTGAGGGTGACGCCCTCCGACTCCCACGCGCCGGGGGTTTCAAAGGCTTTGCGGGAGACGCCAATGCCTGTTATGCTTCTATCCGTTGTAAACACAGTTTTGCCATTTAAGTCGTACCACGTCTCATTTTCTTGAGCATTCAGAATTGGAAATTGTACTTTGTAAATACTCTTTAATTGTTCCAGAGTCATACCGAGCTTTATCGCTGTTATAACGTCGATCTCCAACAGTGCTTGTCTTCTGGCGTAATCTGATACAATAACCATCTCACGTGACCAGTCAGTATTCAGGCCTGAAAAGTAAGTATTACTAAGCCTTTTATCCTCTTTTGACCATCGTGATTTCACGAATGCATTGCTAAACACTGATTTCCATAATGGCGCATACTCGGCAGTCAGACAATTTAGACCACATATTCGAACGATTGCATCAGAATATTCTGAAGGTTCAAACCATGGCAGTTTCTCAGCTCCGTCTATCAGGAACGCGCTTTTTCCTGTAGTTTTTATTATAAAATCCACAGGCAGTGACGAGAACATCGCTGCAATTGATACCATGTCCGTAGGGTTTGCAAAATTCATAGCAAACACAGAGTTAATATGTCCGCACAATGGTGGTATTATCGCTGATACCAAAGAGCGTCTCCCTACAGGATCAACCATTGCTCTCGATGCCAGCCTAAACTCTGCATTACTTTTCGTCCCCCAAGGTGTCAGAGGAATCTTTTCAGAATATACCTTTGAGTTACAAGCTGGCACATAATTAGTTCTTTGGATGTACCGTTCTGATAATGATGATATATCAATCCCGTCATAATCACTGTTTAAGCGGCATTCACGCCTTGGTGTTTTGAAGAAGGGATTTGATAGTCCTATATGCGGGCCAGAGTATATCATTTTACTCCTTTGCTCTGGAAAACAAACGCAACGCTTTATTGTTCCGTCTTTTTGTGCATTTGTTTCGTCCCACATTCGAGTACCAAAGACTTTATCCCCCAATTCCACAAATTTCCTATGTTGAGCTGCGAATAATGACACTACCTCCATAAAATCTTCTATGTGAAGTACAGGGAGCCTTGCTTCTTGCCATTTATCTCGCTCTCCATCATACATGGTTGCAAACGCTTTCAATTCTTTCGTAGTAACACGAATAACTCGTTTGGGTGAACAGATAGTATTCCATTCTCCATCAGGTGTTTTTAGTCCTATGACACTTGAATCGCGTTCCAATGAAATATCATAGCAGTCATCTAATGACTCCGTCGAGAACAGATTACTGATTGAGTCGAAATAGTCCGTTTCGACATTAGAGTATATATTCAAGCTGTATATGCGACTGTGGTGCACTTCAGCAAATAAACGCATTTCGTTCCTAAATTGAAAGTGTTTGCGCAATTTTCTATATAGGACACGGCGTAACGTTCCTCCATTCGGATCATCATAAACACCCTCTGGATGCACGAATGCAGAGATACCATTGTTGTTGCTATACGTCCATGCTTGAGGCAAAAAGCACTTAAAAAGATTTGTTTGCTGACCGGTAAGCAACGGATAATTGGTTATAGATGACAGATAACTCTGCATGCCAAGAGAGCCTACCGCTTCATACATATATTGATTATAAAAGCTACCACTTTGAAGAATGATCGTTCTCATATCTCCAGTTTGTTTTGCACTCAAATTGTGTACAGCAAAGGAAGGCTCCTCTTCTGACAAGATATGGTTTTCTTCCCACTTTATCTTAATCCACGGCGGATTCCCCACCACCAGATCGAACCCACCCCGGCTCTCGAACACATCCGCAAACTCCAATTCCCAGTGGAAGAAGTGCTGTTGCTCGGCCACCTCGTTGGCTATTCTCAGGCGCGGGAAATCGGCCCGGAGCTGATCCAGGTTCACCGCGCCATATTTGCCGTAGCGGTCGGAGAGCTCCCGAGCATAGGGATCGAGATCGATGTCGTCGAATATGGAAAGCTGTCCCGCCATGCGGCCCTTGCGTCCGCTGGTGTCCACCACACCTACGCCCAGCAGCATGTTGATGTCCCACAGGAACTCCATACGGTTGGGCAGTTCGTCTGCCTTGTCGATGGGCCAGAACCACAAGGCGCACCAATAGTCCATGACCGCCTTCAGACGGGCATAGGGACTGGCGTTGTTACCACCTTTGGACAGGTACAGGTTTTCATAGATGCGGTCCTTGTCCCGGATGGTGGTGCGCTGATGCGACTCGTCCTGAGGCTGTCCCCAGACGGACAACGGATCAGTGCAGCGCTCCTTAATCTCCGCACGCAACCGGGTGTGTTCCTCCCACAAGGCATCAATCTGGTTGCAAAGGCGCAGCACGTCGTCGGCCTCATGATCGGCCAGTGGCGCGGTGAAGCCCTTGTTCCACTTTTTGATGGCGGCGATCTTTTCCGGCTCCAGCGACTTGATGACCTTATCGGTGTAGGCGCACATGCCGGGGTCGCCGAGGAGAAAGTGATAGACTTGCCCCTTGCGCAGGCTGCGCTTCGCACCGGGGGCCACGCGCTCGGGCGCAGCGTTGTACCACGCACCCGGCCCCTTGGCCTGGGCCTGAGCGACGGTATAGCACTGCCGCCGGGCACCGATCAGGCTGTTGCCGTTGACGATCTGAGTGCGGAACCAGGGCACATAGCCGCCCTGATAGATGGTGTTCAGCCACAGAGACACCTCGGCCAGCTCCACAGCAGTAGGGTTCAGGTCGATACCGTACACATTGCGGTCAGCGATCAGCATTTTGACCCTCTGAAGCTCCTGACCTCTCTGTTCGTGGGGAATGGATGTCCCCAGCTCCTTCTGCTTGCGGGAGAGGTATTCCTCCGCCAGCTGTGAAACCGCCTCGTTCAGGAACGCCGCCGAGCCCATGGCAGGCTCGCAGATCGTCAGATGAAGGATATCGTCGGCACTTTTGCCCTCCAGCAACTCCTTCAGGGCATACTTAACCAGGCACCGGGTCAGCACCTCCGGCGTATAATAGGATGCGGACTTCTCCCGCTCCCGCCCGGCCAGGCGATAGATAAATTCGCCCTTTGGATGGATGCGGAGGGTGCCGTCGTCATTGCGCACGCGCTCGTCCTCGGTGTACTTGTCCAGATCCCGCAGGGGAATGAAGTAGCCGACATCCAACTCGTCCACCTTGTCCCCGGCGCGCTTGACCTCGTATAGGTCTTCTTCCGCAAAGAAACCACGGTAAGACAGCAGCGCTTCGTACACCGCGCCCAGCTGGTTGACGCCCAGATTGGAATAGCTGATGCGCCCCCGGCGCTGGCCTTTGCCGCCCCTGGAGAGACTCATCAGGTTGATGATCTGCATGAGCTTCCCGTTGCGTAGGTGGGCCTTTTCAATCAACTCCGTGCGCTCAGGATCAAAGATGTGGGCCTTCAGCGGGTCCATGGCAAACACGCCCCGCAGCGAGTCAGCATCTACGACAACTGACGAATTCACAGGGAAACCGTTATAGACCAGGCCGAACAACTTATCCAGGCTGGTTTTCAGGAAGTCGCCCTCTTCATCGATCTCACCGTCGCCCTCAGCTTGTTCGCAGATCTCCCGCAGGCTCTCAAAGGAATAGCCGGATTCATAGGTCTGTGCCTTCATGGGCGCGTAGCCCAGCTCCGGCTTGGCCTCGATGAACAGCATGAACAATACGCGGTACATATAGCGGAGGCACTGGAGGGTGAGCTCCTGGGCCAGATCCCGACCAAAGACGGCCACGTGCTGCCGCTCTTTCATGTCGTGGACGACTTCGTTGCCCAGAATCTCGATGCACTGGCGCAGGGCGTATTTAAGTTCTTTCGATACACCGGAGGCGTGCTTGTGGCTGTTGTCGTCTAACACATCCAGCAGGCACCCACCGTCCGACGGGCACAGCGAATCGGCATGCAACAGCACCGCCATGGCCTGCAGCGTGGATTCCTCATTGCGCCCGAAAATCACGTCCAGGTCAAACAGCAGGAAGCGCTTTTCATTCCGCTTGTTTCGGTCGATGAGGGCAATCTGGCTGTCGTTGATCAGCACGATCCAGCGGGGACTCTCGTCCAGATCATACAGCAGCCGTCCCAGCAGATCCTCGATCGGCGTGCGGATCAACGGCACGCCGTCAAACGGTATGCCACGCTCAGGGCGCAGGTCCGCCGCAAAGGGTCGGTAGCTGAGTATGTCCGCGTCGTCCGCATTCTCTTCTTCGGCGTCGGGTGTTTCGCCTTCCCACCCGGGTGAAACCACGATGGTCCAAAGCAACGGCGCACCGTTTGGCTTGTTGACCTCCATGGCAATCGGAACCTTGGCCAGGGCAATGCCGGGGATCTCGACAAGTTCCGGTTTTAGGGCAGCCGTATCATAGCCGAGGGATGACAGTATCTCACAAGCAATCTCGGTGACCCCGCTCTCCAGGGCATCATTGCCGTGCCTGCGCTCCAGACGATTGCGAATCATGAAATAGCGTTTGCCCGCGTCGCGCAACAGAGCCCAGGGTGTGCGCAATTCCGTACCCTGAGCCGCGTCCCGCCAGGCCCTGATCGTCCCGGCGGCATTATCCTCAAAGATAGAGGCAAAATAGTGATTGGTAAAGTATTCATTCCGGTTTTGGATGCCGGTCAAATCCATGCTCATGCTTCTACCCCCATGAAGGCTGCGATAATGCGGATATAGGGAACATTCTCAATTTCCATGCTCTCGTCAACCCAGGTGAAGAATTCCTGGAAAATCTGATCGATGTGGCGCTGTTCGGCGTCCTGCCGCTTCTCTTTTCCAAAGAAGGAAAGCTGTTCGTACTTCTCCTGCAGGTGGCTTTCGTGCCGGGCCTTCAACGCCTCCAGCTTGCCGAGCTCCGCAAGGATAGAGTCTTCGGTCATATCCTTGTAAGCCTTAAAGGTGGACGTCATGTGCAGGAGCGCCTGCTGCACGGCCACCGGAAGCATCTGTGAAACCAGCCGCGTATCCTCGTCTGTCACGCGATCGGAATTGGGCTGATTGCCATCGTCAAAACGCGTCGATGCGATCACTTCATCCATGGGAATGAGACGATCAAACCGGCCATCGACAAAATGAACGCCAAACCACTCATCCACAAGGGGCGCTGACCGCTTGTTGGGGATGGTGCCCGCGATGCAGAAAACAACCTCGCCGCGCTTCAGCGACGGCACGCCCACAAGCGGCGCTTCCTGCCTGCCGAAAAACTGCCCGGCCTTATCATTGGCCCATTGCATGATGGGGTGCTGACGCCACAGATAGTGTACCTTCGGCCAGCTGTCTTCCTCCAGCGCGTTTTGCAGGCTCCGGCGGTTTTCTCGCGCCACGAAGCCCTTGTCAGAAGACAGCATCAGCCAGTCGTCAAGGTTGGGCGCGGCCTCCGGCGGCAGCACATTGCGAAAGCGCCGCTGCATATCCTGTGTCCAGCGGATCTCGAGGCCCTGTGTATCGTGGAGGGGCTGTATTTTGTAGGGTCGATCCTGGGCCAGTAGCCGAACAGTGCCTTCTAAGAACATGCCGTCGGACATGAGCGTTTGGTCTTCAGTGGTCTCCGCAATCGTGGAGGGGCCATGAGTAGCTTCATCCGTCGTGGCAGGTGTCTCATCCCAGAGATCCGAGAACAGATCCTCCAGGGACGCGCCTTCATCGATGGTCAGCTCCTGCTCAAAGGCTTCCGCAGTGCTCTCCTCCATAGCGCGATAGGTCAGCTGCTCTTCAGCGTCCTGATCATACAGATTCATGAGTGCGCCCACGTCACCGATGTTCTTGTTTGCCTCCGCCTCCTTGCGGATCAGAACCTGAAGGATACGCATGTCGCCCCGAATCTCCTCATTTGTGGAGCGGGTGACCATGTATCGGATGTCCGGGGACACCTTCTGGCCATAGCGGTCAACACGGCCATTCCGCTGCTGGAAGACCATCAGCGACCACGGGATATCAAAGTGGATCATCCTGTGGCTGAGGTAATGCAGGTTGATGCCCTCAGAGGCGACATCGCTGGCGACGAGGATTCGAACAGGCGCTTCATCCCGTCCAAATTCTTCCACGATTTTCTGCTGATCAATGTCGCTCATGCCGCCATGGAGACGCTGAACTGCCGCGACGGGTAGGTGAAGATCCTGGATAAGCTGCTCAGCCAGCCAACGCATGGTTTCAATGCGCTCGGTGAAGATGACCAGACGATCATCAGTTGCACGATAATTCCAGCCGTATTCCGGGTCGCGGAGAAGCTTCAGCAATTCCTGGTAGCGTGAAAAGTCCTTCGGAGTGATATCCTGAAGCGCACGCTCCAGGATGCCGAGGGCACGCTGTTCTTTTATGGCATCCTCCGTGCCTTCCTTTGACAGGCGGCTCATGCGCCCCTGAACGGACTTCAGGCACGCGGCGGGGCTGGAGAACATGGCCTTCTTGAACGTCATGTCCCGGAGCTTTCCATTCTCCGTCTTTGGCAGGAGGGATTCGTAGGTCAAGAAAGCTTCCAGTGCCGCCTCTTCCTTCGGCGTCGCGGTACAAGGAACCTCAGCGATGTGCCTTTCCTTAAAGCCACCCGCAGCCTGATCCTGAATGTCCTTCTTAAAGCGGCGAATGAACAAGCCCTTGATGTCGTCGCCGTTGTCCTTGATGTCTTGCTCGGTGTAGTTGTCCGGATCGGGAATAGCGGTGGGATCCAGCATGTTCATCAGGGAGGCGAAGGAACGGGCACTGCCATCATGGGGCGTAGCGGAAAGCATGATAAGGGTGTCACTCCGACTGGAGAGAAGGTCCGCCAGGCGGGCACGCTGTGAATTGCTGTTGCCGCGCTTTGCTACATTGTGGGCTTCATCGATCACGATGATATCCCACCGGGCATGCTCTAAGTGGACACGGTATTCGCTGTCGCGCTTGATCGTGTCTATGGAAACAATCGTTTTATCGTAGTAATGAAAAGGATTATGATTGCTGGGGAGATCGCGCCGGATGCGCTGAATCTTTGCAGAATCCAAGCTTATCAGCGGAATAGAGAATCGCTCCCACATTTCCTTTTGAAACTGGGCCATCATGCTCTTGACAGTGACGACGAGAATGCGGCGTCCCTTCCCACGGGCAATGAGCTCACTGATCAGGATACCCGCTTCCAGAGTTTTTCCCAGGCCAACACCGTCAGCCATCAGGATGCGCTGGCGCGGGCGGGCAAGGCTCATGGCCGCAGGCTCCAATTGGTAGGGCATGACGTCCATTACGGCGTGATGCCCGATGTGCAGCTTGGCATCAGTGGGGATTTTTTGACGCCATTGGCTTTCCAGGAACAAACGTGAGCGCACAAAACGAGAGGATCTGTCAGGGATCAGCGTGGTTTTTGCGGGGTCGATAACCACGATCTTCTCCAGATCACTTATGAAGTAAGCAGTTTTATCCCTGACGAGAGGAGACAGCCCAACACATTGCAGTGTATATGTTTTAAAGCTATTGGAATCACACTTTCGAATCATCCATTCTTCATCTCGGATGATGACGCGCATTCCTGGTGCATATTTCATCTCGTATATCCCCCTGTAAGACGCTTTTAGGCCATATACAGTAATTATACCAAAGTTAAAGCCGAGTTGCAATCATAATATATGTAACTTTGTCTTAATCTAATTAGGCCATGGCAGATGTGGCATACGCCTATAGAGATTGCCTTGTAGGCGAAATCATCTGCACAGGCACTCCAGTGTTCTCCGCATACTCCACCGTCATCGCCGTCCCTCCTGGCTGCCCATCGTAGGCAGCCAGGAGCAGATTGGCATTGTCGACCATGTACCGATTCCGGCGGAACATACAGGATCGGGT
>ODAI012721820.1_pt1 | contig 17507 bp, 13 predicted proteins | sample 1539321 | NCBI WGS metagenome assembly ODAI01 (sample SAMN02144231, study PRJEB22623) | gut metagenome | biome: sheep rumen | host: Ovis aries | place: New Zealand | reverse complement strand
TTTTGCCCCGAAAAAAGGCTTCCGCGCTATCCCTTCGGGCACGCCGAACGCACTTGCTACGACGTGTGTGCAGAATTTTTTTCGGTTCAAAAATCGCTTCCGCCAATTTTTCTGCTGCACTACGGAAACTCGAAATTGGACCTAAAACAAAAAGCCACCCTTGGCATTTGAAGGCATGTTGGATAGCGCTTCTTTTGCCAAGGGTGGCTCTTTTTTGTATCTTACTCTAGCTTAGTAGCCCATGTCTGGAGCAGGAGCTGCCGCAGGTGCCGGAGGTTCTGGAATGTCTGTGATTGCACATTCTGTAGTAAGGAGCATTCCTGCAACAGAAGCAGCATTCTGCAAAGCGCAGCGGGTTACCTTAGCCGGGTCAATAATACCAGCGTCCATCATGTTAACCCATTCGTCCTTTGCTGCATTGTAGCCAACACCAGCCTTTTCGTTCTTAGCCTTGTCTGCAATAACAGCACCGTCTACGCCTGCATTCTCTGCAATCTGGCGGATTGGTTCTTCAAGTGCCCTCTTAACAATCTTAAAGCCAACCTTTTCGTCTTCCGTAAGGTTTGCCTTTGACTCATCAAGGGACTTGCTTGCTTCAATAAGGGCAATTCCACCACCGCATACAATGCCTTCTTCAAGGGCAGCGCGTGTTGCGGCAAGAGTGTCTTCTACGCGGAATTTCTTTTCCTTCATCTCTGTTTCTGTGATTGCACCAATGCTGATTACTGCAACTCCACCAGAAAGCTTTGCAAGGCGTTCCTTGAGCTTTTCTTTGTCGTAGTCGGAAGTAGACTTTTCAATCTGCTTCTTGATTTCTGCAACGCGGTCAGCAATAACTTTCTTGTCGCCAGAACCGTCAACGATTGTTGTGTTGTCCTTGTCAATCTTAACGGACTTTGCAGTACCAAGATCTGTAAGCTCAACGGAATCAAGCTTGAGGCCCATTTCCTTAGTAATAACCTTTCCGCCAGTAAGAATAGCGATGTCCTGAAGCATTTCCTTGCGCCTGTCGCCAAAGCCAGGAGCCTTTACTGCGCAGCACTTGATTGTTCCGCGGAGGGAGTTTACAACGAGTGTTGTAAGTGCTTCACCGTCAACGTCTTCTGCAATGATGAGCAAAGCGCGGCCGGAATTTGCAACCTTTTCAAGAATTGGCAGCAAATCCTTCATTGTAGAAATCTTTTCGTCGTGGATAAGAATGTATGGATTTTCAAAAGTGCATTCCATGCGCTCGCGGTCGTTTACAAAGTAAGCGTTTACGTAGCCACGGTCAAACTGCATACCTTCAACAGTCTTAACGGTTGTGTCCATGTTCTTGGACTCTTCAACTGTAATAACACCGTCTTTGCCAACCTTTTCAATGGCTTCTGCAAGGATTTTACCAATCTCCGGGTCGTTGTTTGCAGAAATTGTTGCAACGTGGGTAATATCGTCGTTGCCCTTAACTGCACGGCTTGACTTCTTTACGGCTTCAACAGCGATGGCTGTAGCCTTGTCTATACCGCGCTTGATTTCTATAGGTGTCATACCGGCAGAAACAGCCTTGAGGCCTTCGCGTACGATTGCATAGGCAAGAACTGTAGCTGTTGTTGTACCGTCACCAGCAACGTCATTTGTCTTGGAAGCAACTTCGCGTACAAGCTGGGCTCCCATGTTTTCGAATGGGTCCTTAAGTTCAACTTCTTTTGCAACGCTTACGCCGTCCTTTGTGATTGTAGGTGCGCCGTATTTTTTGTCTAGCATAACAAGGCGGCCGCAGGGACCGAGCGTAACTTTTACAGCCTGGGCAATCTGTTCAACCCCGCTCAGCATCTTCTTGCGGGCTTCTTCATTGTAAATCAATTGTTTAGCCATTTTCTTACAACTCCTATAATTAAAGCGCCATTTCCACTTGGGGAAGGCGTAATTTCTTTTGTTTACTATATAAAATACAAAAAAAAATGAGCTTTCGGCAAGTCTTTTGTGAAATTTTTATCTTTTTTGGACGGTGCTTTTACCGGCTCTACCATTTTGTTTTTTGGCTAATCCGACCGGACAGGCCGTTGAGTCACCGCCCTTCCGGGGTTCCGCCATTCGGCTCCATTCTCGGTAATGCCGCCCCTTCGACAAGCTCAGGGAGCGTCCTCACCGAGAACGCTGCGCGCCCCTCCACGGCGGCGTAGGTCTTTTGGGAAAATCGTGCTACAGAGCCACCAATTCTTGGTACTTTTCAATTAGCGGAAGCATTTCTTTTTTTAATGTTTTTCTTTCCATGGCAAAGGTTAACGGCAAAGCCCTGCCTTTTTCTGAAGTGGAATGTCGTTGGGATTGTTCAAGGCAAATTCAGCAATGGCATCTGAAATAAAATCGTACAAATCGTCTTTTGTATAGGCAATCATGTCGGGATTTACAGCATCTTCTGCAATATTGCCGTCATTGAATTTTCTGGCATATTCTCCGCATTCCAAAATATGATTTAACGCTGCCTGCAAAAGTGAAAGTTTTTCTGGCTCAAAAATATTTGCTTTATGAATGGTTTCGCCTATAAAAAGGCAGAAATATGAAAAATCACTGTCCCAATTTATGTTTCCGTTGTCACAGGCTTCGTTACGGAGCTTTTCAATTTGCCTGAGTAACTCTCCCTGCACAGTGTCCGCCTGGCCCGAAGAAGGAACCTTGCTTTTCCATAAATCTTTGCATACGTCAAAGTGCTGCATTTTATAGCCTTTGATTTTCTGCAGCAAATCTGAATCCTTTTCCTTTCTTTTTTTTCCAAAATTAAAAATCATATTTTACACTCCTTGAACCAAAGTTATCATATTTTACCAAAGGCAATGCCCAGCAAGGCAAAGGAGGCAAAAAGCATCAGAATAAGCCGAATTATATCTTTCTTATTCTTTTCAAGATATTCCGCATATTCCAAATACTCATTTTTCTTGGTTTCCTCGTAGCGCGTATAGAGTTTAAGGCAAGCATCTGTTACAGAAAATGTTCTTCTTAGGCCGTATTCCTCACCATAAAATTCTACGTAGCCGATTGCCTTTAAAGTTTCGTTGTCGCCTTCCAGCCGCAAAAAATCCACCATCCGCTTATACTTTCTGTTGTATTCGAAAGCAGCTTTTGTCACGAAAACCCACGATGCAATAAATGCAATGGGTGCGACTATCTGAAGAAAAATCATTTTCTTAACGCTCCTGCTTTGTGATTTTATATTATTTTTGGGGTAGACAGCAAGCAAAAGGCCATTAATCTTTGTTTTCCTACCAAGCATTAATAAAGAGGCTTAAAACTTCCGTACCGTTGCAGAGTATTGTTGTGGTTACGTCACATCGACTTGCAGGTATACCAACAATTGCCAAGTCACTGGAGTTGCAGAGAGCGGTGGGAAGTGTGTAGTAATACCAGTCGCCATTATCATCGTTTCTCAATGTAAATTTATAGGTGCATGAAGGCGGGAGGGAAATACATTCAAAATCTGGAGCGGAAGGGTTGGCGGTATAATACAGTTTTGAAACGTAGGGTGCTGTCGCCATGGTAAAACTATTCCCAAGACTTATGCCCTGCATAGTAACGTGGGCTGTCTGTTCGGTGCCGCCTATAATGGTGATTTCGTCGCTTACACCTATTGCACCAGAGAATCCGTCTGAGTTTTTCATGGCACAGGCAACGCTTATTTTGGAACCGGAAGGTATGGAGTCAAAGGTTACGGTAGCGCTTGCGTTTGAGCCAGCAACACCTGCCGTTGCTGAAGAGGGCAAGGCCACTGTCTTTTTTGCCACATAATCGCCTGTTATAAATACCGTGATGGTCTGACCGTCTATTGATCTTTGTGCCTTAGAAGGAAGAGCAATGCTTATGCTGCCTTCGTCTCTTCCTGCCGAACAGGAAACAAGGTTAAGCATGGCTGCAAAAACTAAGGCTGTAAAAGTTGGAGTATATTTAAATATTCTTGAAACTGAAAGGGGCAAAAGATTCTTTTTCATAAAAAACAGTATAATTACATCGCCATTAAAAAACAAGTTGGACAATAAAAATTTGTAGAAAGAAGGAGCGAGTCTTAATCAAAATATGCCGCATTTGTTGCCCCAACCGAAGCAACCTACGCCCGATTGGAAGGGCGGGTGGTAAAAATTGCTTCCGTGCAATTTTTACCCCTGAGTTTTCTGTTAGAAAACTCACCTGCTATTAAAGTAAAGAAATAACGCGCCCTCCTTGGCGCTATTTGCTTTACAAAATGTCTGCGTAGCCCTGGAAAGCGGGTGGCGCAGAGGCATGGACTGTCGATTTAGCCATAAAATGAATGGTAGAGCCTAAAAAAGTACCGTCCAAAAAAGTGCGATAGACTTTTAAGAATTTGTATGATATAATTTGAGTAATTTTATAGAATGGAAGAAATGTCCGTTATGGAAAATTCTAACGAACTTAACAAGATGGAAGCCTCTAAATTACCGGATTTGAACGCTGGCTATACACCCGTAAGCCTGGATACGTTTTTTGACTCGTCCGAAAAGCCGGAAGATTTGATTAGCACGGGAATTATTGTCCTTACGCCATATCAGGAGGAGCTTTACAACAACCTGCTTGCGGCTCTGGAAAAAAACGCCCCGGACCGTGTGGAAAAGTTGACCGACCGCCTTGCAGACATTAAGCAGTTGGCCCAAGCGCTTGCAGCCTTCCCGTCGCTTTTGGAACGCGCAACACTCAATACCACGGTGCGCACCCCGGAAGCCCTTGTAGAAAGCCTTATTTCCTACCAGGAAGACGGCGACACCTTGCTTCACATGCCATCCAAGGCCATTTTGGGCAAGGGATTCCTTGTTGCAAAGATTCACACCTTTTATTCAATGTCCAAACTGGCACGCGACTATGCGGGAATGGACGAAAAGACCGTAAAGAAGTACAGCGACGAGACTGTGAGCATGATGTTCACCCTTATGGCGGAAGACGTTTACCTTAACCTTATAAAGGATTCCTCACTTTCCATGGATTTGCGCAGGGAACTTGCAAACAGCCTGATTATCCTTTGGGAACACCGCTCCGACCAGAATATTTCCGACATTGCGCCGGTTTTGCAGAGCGTTTGGTCCGCCAGGCGAAAGATTGCCCCCGCATTCGGCACAATGATGGGTACAAGTGAGCTTTTGCTTGTTTCCATTCAGATGGACGAACAGTGGACTTCCTTTATAAAAGAGCGTCTTGGAGACAACGAAGTTTCCCAGGCCATGGAAGAGTTTTTGTTCGGTATTTCCTACGAGCAGATTATCCGTTTGCGCGAGATTTTGCGTGAGCAGGGCATAAAGGCCATTGGCCGTGATGAAGTTAGTGCCCAGCTTGGTGAGCGCGTAAAGACGGACATTAGCCTTGACTACCGCGACTTTTACCTTTTGTATACAGTCCGCCGCGACAATGCCCGTGCAAGAAGCCGTCTTCACCTTCCCGGCCCCACAAAGACTCTGGAAGACTTCTTTATCCGCTTTATTATGGAAAAGAACAGCGAAAAGCAAAAGAACGATGCCTTTGCAAAGCAGCCCTAGCTTGCTGTAGCCTTGCTGTGTGGTGTTAAATAAGGGCATGTTGTGTTATGGAAGAAAAAATTTCAGAAGAAAAAAAGACCTACCGCTTTGGGGACAAGCTTAAGGACGTGCGCGAAAAAAAGCATCTTACTCTAAAAGCCGTGGCAAAAGAAGCTGGCGTTAGCGAGAGCCTTGTCTCGCAGATTGAGCACAACCGCGTTTCCCCTGCAATAGACACCCTTCTTTCTCTGGCAGATGCCCTGGACATTAACCTGGAGTATCTTTTTGAGGAATACAACCAGAGCCGCCCCGTTACGATTGTAAGAAGCGGTGAAAGGCGCAGCATGAAGGAAGATGACGTTGCCTACGAGGAAGTCCTTGCGCCATCAAAAAAAGACGGTGACCACTCGATTGAATGTTACCTGATTACCATTCCACAGGGAGGCCACACCCACCGTGGCAGCTACGGCCACCCCGGCAAGGAAATGGGCTTTATAATAGAAGGAAAGGGAAAGCTTGTCTACGAAAAGAGCGAGCACGAGCTTTTGGCAGGGGACAGCGTTTCCTTTAGCGCAACTTCTCCCCACACAATAGAAAACACCGGCAGCGGAATCCTGCGTGCCCTCTGGATAGTCACCCCAGCCCAGCGGTTTGTGTAACTTACGGTCATTGAGCCCGTCGAAATGACCTTGCATGTTAGTTTCTACACTCATTTGCAGCAAGTGTAGCATAGCACTCAAACAAAAGCATTTGGAATTTTATAATCTTCTGGAGCGCATGCCCTTTTAAACTGTGCCCGGCACTCCGTGACCGGTCAGCCTCCTTTGCATACCCCGCTTTCCAGGGTTCCGGCTTTCGCCTCCATTGCCTAACGGCAACGCGTTCCGCGCCCTTCCAATCGGGGCTAGGCTGGTGGGCAAGCAGGCAAAAAAAAGCACGGAGTTTTTAGCCACCGTGCTTGGTACTTTTTATTTTGGGCGCTCTTTTAAGCGCATGCCTGTGCCACTGCTAGGCGCACCTTTTTACGAAGATGTTATTTTACTTCGCCTCTATTGGTGCAGGTTGTGGCGTTGTCTGCTCTGTGGTCTGTTCATCGTCATCGTCGTCGTCAGAGCTTGAGCATGACACAAAAGTCATTGCGGAAAAGCCCAGGAAAACAGACAGCATTAGCATGGCCAAGAATTTTGATTTTTTCATAAGATACCTCCAAAAATTGTACTTTCAGAAATCAAAATCCGCAATGGTAAAACAGAGGAATTTTAAAATAATTTTCAGAAAACCACTATAAAAAAAAATAGGTGTTTGCGCCCTGTCTTTTTGCAGCGAATGCGGTGTAGCCTACGCCCGATTGTAGCGGCACGAAGTGGTACCGCCTTGGCGGTACTGAAACCGCGGAAAGCGGGGACAATTCCATCCGTGGCAGTTTGTTTTCCCCTTGCTTTGCAAAGATATAAAACGCCATCCTTGGGCTGCATTTTTTAGAATAGGGGAAAAGTGCCACGGAGTTTGCCCGGCCACAGCGTGCCGGGCACAGTAAAAGTTGGCCTTTCGTCCATTAAAACAAATTGCGTAGTAACTCCTCCGGGCCAATTTGTCCTGTTATGGTGCAGTCCCTGTAAACGCCCTCGAATGCCCCGTCTCCGGCAATTTCGTCAAAGTCCCACATGACTATTGAGCGCAAGTTTTTGCAGTCGCGGCAGAAGTTTTCCGGAAATTCCACATTGTCGCAGCCGCCAAGAATCAGGTAGTAGAGGTTTGTCTGCTTGGCAAGGAAGTTCCTTGGGAAGGGGATGCTTTCTCCGCTCTGGGGGTCGCGCGCATAGGCTGAGTGCGAAAAATCCACGACGTATTTTTTGTCCGGGTTGGATTCCAGCGTAGTGCGCAATTCCTTGATGATTTTTAGGCTGTGGACGTCTTCCACCGTGTAGAATTCAAAGTTTGCCTTTATTGGAATGCCCCTCATGTAGTTTACCTTTAGCTGGGAGATTGAATATGCAAGCCTTGCAGAAAAGTTTTCCCCGCTTACCAAAGTAAAGTCCATAAGACCAATGTCCCTTGAATCTATTGGGTCTGAGAAATATTTTATGCCCGAGCCAAAGACGATTTTTTTTGCATACACCACAAGGCTGTCGTTTGCAAGGAATGCTGCCTTGTCCGGAAGGTATATGTTCCTGAATTTTCCGCAGATTGAATTGCTTCCAAGCCATCCGGCCTTGCACCTTCGTAAGTCCAAGTCCAGGGTAAGGTCTTTTGGGTACTCGCCTGCCGAAAAATAATCGTAGAGCCTTTTAAGCTTTAACCTGTCGCTTTCTATGTTCTCCGCAAATACAAGGCGGTAGTTCTTTCCGGGCTTTAGGGAAGCGATTGCTTTTGCAAAATAGTTTTCTGCGTCTTTTGCAAAGGAACATTCCACAAGCTCCGTGTTTTCCCAGTAGCCCTCGTCTTCTTTGTATTCGGGAATGTTTGCATCTTGGTCTTCAAATTCAAAGTCGCCAAAAGTCCATGAATCCCAGTCGAAGGGCTTTGCATCTTTCTTTGGCTTACTGTGGTAGAGCCAGTAGAGTTCATCATCATCGTCATCGGAAACCTTTATGTTGTACATGGAAAGCTCATGCTTTGCGCTGAATGAGTCCGGGTCCAGCTGCAGGGCCTTTTTTAGAAGCTCTATTGCCTTGTCAAAGTCCTGCACAAAGTCATTCTTTTCCCTGTCAAAATAAATTCCGTCGCGGTACATTTCTGCAAGGGAGCTTAGGCAGAGACTGTCTCCTGCATCTGCGCCTTTTTCGTAAAGTTCGCCTGCCTTTTTTGCGTTACTGTCGCAGATGTCGCCCCATTTGTAAAAGTTTGCAAGCGGATAGTATGCATTTTTGTATTCAAGGTCTGCACTTTTTGTGTAGCACTCGAATGCCTTTTTCTTTGCCTCTAGTGTGGAAGAGTTGTCGTAAATATTTGCAAGCAAAAACCATGCCTCTGCATCGGAAGGATTTTCCGCAATCCTTTTTTTTAGCCCTTCCATTTCTTCTTTTTGCTGACTATCCCACATTGCCCGCTTAACCTGGTTTTCCTTTGAATTTGGATCGTAGGGGTCATTCGTGTAGTCAAGGAATTCCTTTGCGTCCGAAAGTCCGTGGTCGTTCAGGTATTTTTCTGCCGCTTCTTTTGATTCGTTAAGGTACTTGTAGTATGCAAGTGCAAGTGAACAGTCCTTGTTTTTTTCTGCATACTTTTCGCAAAAGGCAAGTGCGTCTTTTTCTTCTGCAAATAAAAGGTCGTCCCCGTAGAAGACCGTGTAGGTTCTGGGATATTCGTCCTTGCTGTTGTTGTAGCGGTTTACAAATCCGTAAACTTTTAGCCTTCCGAATGCAACCTCGTTTAGTTCATTGATGTAATAGCTAAGAAGAACTTCCTTGTCTTTGTCCTTGGATTTTTCCACTGCCTTGTCAAAGTAGTAGACTGCCTTTTTAAAGTCCCTGCTTCCGTGTTGTCCTTTTGCAAACTCCTCTGCAAGATACGTGTATGACTCCCTGTCTCCCTTGTCCGCAGCCTTTATCCTCCATTCGTAAACCTTGCTTGCGTTTTTGTGCCTGTAGGAATAGTCGTTATAGTAGCTGATGACTTTTTTTATTGCATAGAGTTCGCCTTTTTCTGCCCTTTTTAAAAGGTATGGGAGCTTTTCGTTTTCTATTTTTGCCTTTTCATTTTTCAGCTTTGCCCGTTTTTCGTGGTAGCGGCGGTACCATTTTGCCCTGTTTGCCCCATTGTTCCCGTCATCGTCTTCTGAGTACTCCGAGTAAATCCTGAACCAGAGCGCGAACATTGCATCAGGGTTTCCCCTTTCCGCGGCATCCAAATAATATGGAAGGCATTTGCTATCTTCTTCTTTTAAAGTTTCCTTGTGGAAGTATGCTATGTAGAAGTAAATATCATCGTCTTTCGGATTAAGGTCTTTTATTTTTAGCAGGGTCTCTTCCGCTTTTTTTAATGACTTTTCGCAGCCCTTTCCTTCTTCGTAGCAGTCTGCAAGGTTATAAAGTGCGCTTGTGTAGTTGCAGGATGCGGCTTTTTGGTAAAGGCTGAATGCCTCTTTGTCTGAATCCGAATATGCGCCCAACGTGTTTATGGCCGGCGCAAAGTTTTTGTCCGCTGCTTTTTTTATGTAGCTTATGCCTTTTTCTTTGGAAGCTTCCGTTCCAATTTCGTTTATGTAGCAGTAGCCAACTGCACACTGGGCAATAAGGTTTTCCGGCTCTTCGTCTGCAATTTTCTTGTACTGCTCAAAGGCTTGCTCCCGGGTCATCTCCATGTATTCAGCTGCGCTAAGGTAGGGTGGTAGCGGAGTTTTTGTCATACTCCTTATGCGCTTGGTGTAGTCGGTTATGTCCAGAGCGTATTCAAGCCGAATCTGCCTTTGGTCTGTAGAAAGCCCTTTGCCTGCCGAAAGTTTTTCGTTTGCCGAATGCCCTTCTGCAAAAGCTGCCGCAGAAAGCATTGACATAATTACAAAAAGAAATATTTTTTTCATGGGCGAATTATAGCATTTGAAGGGCAATGTATCTAGTGCAATTTCTCTTTTCTTTTTTGTAGCGTATTGCCTTTTTTAACTGTGCCCGGCACTCCGTGTCCGGTCAGCCCTTCCATGCCATTTTATCCCTTGAACCTATAGCGCCAAGGATGGCGCGTCATTTCTTTGCAAATAAAACTGGTTAGTTTTCGCAAGAAAACTAACGGGATAAAATGCCAAGGAGGGCATTTTATCCCGCTTTGCAGGGTCGCTCGAAACTTCGTTGCGAGAACCGGCTTGCGCCTCCATTGCCTACGGCAACCGCTTCGCGGCCCTTCCAATCGGGGCTAGGCTTGATGGGCAAGAACCTTGTTTTACAGAAAAATATTTTCCGTGGTTTTGTACCCTTTGCCCTTGCGGAAGATGCGCAGTGTGGCAGGTTCATAAATGCGGTTTTCTGCAACTGCCACACCATTGCATGAACCAACAAGCGGATTTGCTTAGGTCTAACGACCTTCGCTTTTCTGGAGAGTGGGACAGAGTGCAAAATGTCTTGAATTAAGCGGCCATTCCCTAAAGAAAACTATTTTTGCAATTTCTTTTTAAAGTATTCAAGGGGTCTGTTTGGTTGGTAGTCTGCTTTTTGGGGACCGTTTGAATTGCTTAAGACTTTTCCTGTTTTGTCAAAGAGGATAAAGCCTGGAATGAAAAACTTTTCGCAGCTGGCATAAGCGTCAAGGTTAAAAAGTCCACATTCATCCCTGTGGTCAAAATCTACATAGTAGAAGGGGTAGTTTTCTTCTTTTAGATAGCCTGTCAAGTCGTCATTTGATTTGTCTTTTTTGCAGCCTGCAAAAACTACGATAAAATTATTCTTCTTTTTATAAGTATTGTAGAAGTCTGTAATTTCATCCTTCATTTCTTTGCAGTATGGACACCACGATGCCCCGTAGAAAACAAAGTAGTAGTCTGCCTTTAAGTCTCTTTCCGTTACAAGATTGCCTTCCTGATCTTTTACGTATCCGTAAAACTTTTCAACCATTGCATTTTTTGCGCAAGAAAAGAGTAAAAGTGAAAATAGGATTGTCAGAATAATATAAGATGATTTCTTCATGACGTGTAGTCTTCCTTTTCTGTGTTTATTTATGGGTTTCGTATGCATTCACCATTAGACACACTATAACCTTCTAAGCATCTAATACAATTTCCATCATTATCGCCATCTATACAATTCTCCACATTGATTATGCATCGCCCATTATACAAACTGTATCTACCATGACAAGCTATGCATCTTTCATTTTCATCATAATCGGTGCAACCTTGTATTATGGACTCACATTGACCTGTGACGGAGCTGCATCTAGTTCCTCTCGGACAATCTGCATTACTGGCGCAGCCAAATACTTGCGGTGGGTTTTCTTGGCTTACGAACTCATCGGAACTGGAACTTGATGAGGAGTTTGAGCAGGTTGTGAAAAGGGCTGTCGCTATAAACAATAAGCATAAGATTTGTTTTAATTTCATAATCTTTTCTCCGGCAGAGTTTTTAATGGACTTAATCAAGTCCATTACCTACAGTATACTGTAGGTAAATTTTTTTAAATTTTGGTGAGGCATTTGAATCTTTCTTGCAAAGCAGTAACGAGCCATGGATGGCGGCTTAGCAACATGTAGAATTGCCTTGCAATTCTGCAATCATAAAAAAATCCAAGGAGGGATTTTTTTTATGTGACCTACGCCCGATTGGAAGGGCCCGCGCAAGCGGGTTGCGTTAGCAATGGAGCCGGAAGGCGGAACCCTGGAAAGCGGGTGACGAAAGGAGCGTTCGGTCGAGTTAGCCATGGAATAAAATGGTGGAGCGTACAAAGGTACCGTCCAGAAAATTAAAAAAAAGACTTGCCCGGAAAAACTGGTCTTCCGAACAAGTCTTTTGATGGTCATTTGGATTGCTTAAGGCCGGAGCTTTTAGTCAATCTTGATTTTGTTGATTTTCCAGATGTCGCGTACGTAGTCTTCGATGGTGCGGTCGGAAGAGAACTTGCCTGAGTTTGCAATGTTGATGAGTGCCATGCGTGCCCAGTTGCGCTTGTCTGCGTAGGCTTTTGCCACTTTTTCCTGTGCCTGTACGTAGCTGTCGAAGTCGGCGAGGATAAAGTAGACGTCCGGTCTCTGGCCTTCGATTCCGAATACGATGCTGTCATGCAGGTCGCGGAAGAGGAGGCCTGTTTTGTCGTAGGTTCCGTCCACAAGCTGGTTCAGGATTTTTGCCAGCTGCGGGTTGCGGTCCAGGTACTTCTGCGGGTTGTAGCTGTGCTCGCTGTTTATCTTGATGATTTCGTCTGCGTTGAGGCCAAAGATAAATGCGTTTTCCTTTCCTGCGGATTCTACGATTTCTATGTTTGCACCGTCCATTGTTCCCAGGGTGAGTGCGCCGTTCATCATGAACTTCATGTTTGAGGTTCCTGATGCCTCGTAGCCTGCGGTTGAAATCTGTTCGGAAACATCGCTTGCCGGGATGATTTTTTCTGCTACGGATACGCGGTAGTTTTCTACGAAGACAACACGGAGCTTTCCACCAACGCGGCGGTCATTGTTGATTCTTTCCGCTACGGTGTTGATGAGCTTGATTATCTGCTTTGCGCGGCGGTAGCCCGATGCGGCCTTTGCTCCAAAGATGAAGGTGCGGCTTGGCGGGTTGAATGACGGGTCTTCCACGATGCGGTTGTAGAGGTACATGATGTGGAATACGTTCAAGAGCTGCCTCTTGTATTCGTGCAGGCGTTTTACCTGGGTGTCGAAGATGCTTTCCGGGTCAAGGAATTCGTTCTGGGCGTGCTTGAGGTAGTCTGCCAGCTTCTGCTTGTTGTGCTTTTTGATTTCGGTAAGCTTGTTGAGGCTTTCGTCATCGTCTGCAAACTTTTCGAGTGCCTTGAGCTTGGTAAGGTCTGTTTCCCAGCCGTGGCCTATGCGTTCGGTGATGAAGGATGCAAGTTCCGGGTTGGAGCAGAGCAGCCAGCGTCTTTGTGTTACGCCGTTTGTCTTGTTGTTGAACTTCTGCGGGTAGATTGTGTTCCAGTCTTTGAATTCCTGTTCCTTGAGCAGCTTTGTGTGCAGTTCCGCAACGCCGTTTACGCTGAAGCATGAGTGGATTGCAAGCCAGCCCATGTAAACTTTTCCGTCGTGGATGATTGCCATGTGGTTCTGCTTGCCGTAGTCGTTGGGGAATTTTGCGCGCAGTTCTATCATGAAGCGGCGGTTGATTTCTTCTACAATCTGGTAGATGCGGGGGAGCAGCCTCTGGAAGATTTCGATTGGCCACTTTTCCAAGGCTTCTGCAAGGATTGTGTGGTTTGTGTATGCGAATGTCTTTGTTACAACGTTCCATGCGTCGTTCCAGCCTACGTTGTATTCGTCAAGGAGTATGCGCATCATCTCCGGGATTGCTACTACCGGGTGGGTGTCGTTAAGCTGGATTACGTGGTACTGGGGGAATTTGCTGAAGTCTGTTCCCACGTTGAGTACAAAGTGGTGGACAAGGTCCTGCAAGGATGCTGATGTAAAGAAGTACTGCTGCCTAAGGCGGAGTTCCTTGCCCATAGGTCCGTTGTCGTTGGGGTAGAGTACGCGGCTTATGTTTTCTGCATTGTTCTGCTTTTCCACTGCGCGGTTGTACTGCATGTCGTTGAAGAGCTGCAGGTCAAATCCGTCCGGGCTTGATGCCTGCCACAAGCGGAGCGTGTTTACAGTTTCGTTTCCGAATCCAACTATTGGCATGTCGTATGGCGTTGCAGTTATTTCTTCCGCATTTTCTATGTAGAAGCGGTCCTGTCCGTCCGGGGTTTTGCCGTATTTTATCTGTCCGCCGAATTTTACGGTTACTGCAAGGTCGCTTCTCTTTACTTCCCAAGGGTCGCGGTGCTTTAGCCAGTTGTCCGGGAATTCAACCTGCTCGCCGTCGATGATGTGCTGCTCGAACATTCCGTATTCGTAGCGGATTCCGTAGCCGTGTCCGGGGTATTCAAGGGTTGCAAGGCTGTCCAAGAAGCATGCTGCCAGGCGTCCCAAGCCTCCGTTTCCAAGACCAGCATCGGGTTCTTCGTCTTCTATAACGTTGTAGTCAACGTTCATGCCTTTAAGAACTTCCCTTACATGATCCATGATTCCGGTGTTGATAAGGTTGTTGCTCAGGGCACGTCCCATAAGGAATTCTGCGCTAAGGTAATAGAGCTGCTTTGTGGGCTTTGCTTCGTAAGCGCGGCGTGTTTCCATCCAGTTTGGCATGATGATTTCAAGGGCACTTGCGCTTACTGCGTCAAACAGGTCGTGTTTTGTGGCCTGGGTAATGTCTTTACCGTACTGCCTGCGAAGACGCGCTGTTAAATTCTCCTTGAACTTTTCTGCGTCAAATTTCATTTGTTCCTCCTAAGAACTGTATATAAAAACACGGTGCCTCCACAGACCGTATTATTCCATTTTTACTTGGCCATCAGTATGACCATTGAGCCAGCCGGAAGCACATAGCGTGACTGTGAGTGAAGCTGCTCTATGCGCCCCTCAAGAACAAGGCTGTCGTCTGCTTCTATTGACGTGTCTGCCACCCGGTACCACCTTCGCCCGTCTTTTAGCGTTGGAATTGTTACCAGGGTGTCGTGCCTGTCCGTGCTCATTGCTATGTAAAAGTCGTTGTCGCACTTGCCGTTTTCGTCAAGGCAGTACTTTCCGCTAAGCGTAAAGCCCAAAAAGTTCTGCATTACGTTCCAGTCGGGAAGGCTTCCGTCGTAGGAGTACCACTGAATGTCCGGCACTTCTCCTGCCTTGTTGCCCTTGAAGAAATTTTCCCTTCTGAATACGGCGTGCTTCTTTCTAAGTTCTATTGCCCGCTGGGTGAATGTTACCAGCCGGTCGTTCAGTCTGCATATTCCCCAGTCGATGTAGCTTGTCTCGTTATCCTGGCAGTAGGCGTTGTTGTTGCCCTGCTGACCCCGCCTAAATTCGTCCCCTGCAAGGAGCATTGGTGTTCCCTGGGAGATGAGCATTGTAAGGATAAAGTTCTTCATCTGCCTTGTGCGTGTGCGCTCTATGGATGGGTTTGCGGTTGGGCCTTCAAAGCCAAAGTTGTAGCTCCAGTTTGAGTCGTTGCCGTCGCGGTTTGCTTCTCCGTTTTCCTCGTTGTGCTTTCCGTTGTAGCTTACAAGGTCGTTCATGGTAAAGCCGTCGTGGCAGGTGATGTAGTTTATGCTGTTGCATGGCCTTCTGAACTGGAAGAGGTCGTTTGAACCGCTTATTCTTGTGGCAGCTGCGGTGGCAAGCTTTTCGTGACCGTTCCAGAATTTGCGTATGTCGTCACGGAAGCGGTCGTTCCATTCTGCCCAGCGTCCGGGGAAGCAACCAGACTGGTAAGCTCCTCCCGCATCCCAAGGCTCGGCAATCATCTTTGTGTCGTGGAGTACCGGATCTTGCTGGATAGCGTCTACAAGAGATGAAGCTTCTACAAGACCCCCGTCCTGTGTCCTGTTAAGAACCGCCGCCAAGTCAAAGCGGAAGCCGTCTATGTGGTAGTTCAAGACCCAGTAGCGAAGGCATTCGATGATGTAGTTTGCAACGACAGGGTGGCCGCAGTTTACAGTGTTGCCGCAGCCTGAATAGTTCATGTAGTGTTCCTTGTGCTGCTGGGGCAAAAGATAGAAGACGCTGTTTTCAAAGCCGCGGAAGCAGAAGGTTATGCCGTTCTCGTTGCCCTCAGCAGTGTGGTTGAACACAACGTCCAGAATTATCTCTATGCCGTTCTTGTGAAGCTCTTTTACAAGCGTCTTGAATTCGTTTACGCAAGCTCCCGGACTTTTGTCTGCCGCATAGGAAGCCTTGGGGGCAAAAAAGCACATTGTGCTGTAGCCCCAGTAGTTCTTCATTCTCTCGCCAGTCCTGGGATTGACGTTTGTGTTTTCGTATTCGTCAAATTCAAAGATTGGAAGTAGCTCTACGCTCGTAACTCCCAGCCGCTTAAGGTAGGGAATCTTTTGTGTAAAGCCTGCGTATGTTCCGGGGCAAGATACATTGTTTTCCTTTCCTGCGGTAAAGCCCTTAAGGTGGGTTTCGTAGATGACGCATTTGGAAAGGGGATAGTTAAGTGGCTTGTCTCCCTCCCAGTCAAAGGCGGAATTGTCCACAACCACGCACTTGGGGAATTTTTCCATGTCCCTGCCCTTAAAAACCTCTATGTCTTCTTTGTCCACAGGAGGCCTGTAAGTTGGCGGAATGTTCAGAAACAGTGATTCGGAAGTCAAAGCCATTGCGCGGGGGTCAAAAAGATAGACTTTTGGATTAAAGCGGTGCCCCTCCGAAGGTTCAAAAGGCCCTTCCACGCGGAAAAGATAAAGAGTGCCGGCCTTAATCCCCTTAACAAAAATGTGCCAAAGATCCCCGGTGCGGTTCTGCTCTGGGGAAAGTATAAGGGTCGAGTAAGGCTTTACATCGCTGCTTTTGTAAAAAAAATCCAAAAAAATGCGCGTTGCATTCCTGGAGTATACGCTAAAGTTCACTCCGTCCGGATAAACTTGAGTGCCAATCGGCAAAGGATTTCCAGCAAACGTCTGCAATTCTTCCATATCTAAAAATTATAGCATTATACTCAAAATATTGCTAGCAAATTCTTCTCGGAATTCACACGAATTAACAAAATTTTAATGTTCGCTTTTTTATTGAAACAATCTTGATTTTTGTACTTTTTTGGACGGTCTTCTGCCTGCTCTACCATTCATTCCTTATCTAACTCGACGGAAAGTGCCTCTCGTCACCGCCCTTCCGGGGTTCCGCCTTTCGGCTCCATTCCTATCGGAACGGGCTTGCGCCCGCCCCTCCACGGCGGCGTAGGATTCTTTGGATTTTTAGCATTCAGTTTTTAACTTAAGAACTTCATCCAGCGGAAGGGAACAATAGTTTGCCACTTTTTCAGGGGGCATTCCGTCATCCAATAGCTTTTTTGCAGTCTCAATTGCATTTTGACGCATGCCTTGTTCAAGACCCTCTTTTATGCCCTTTTCAAGTCCTTCTTTTATTCCTTGCTCAAGCCCTTGCTCAAGCCCTGCTGCACGTCCCCGCCTTTCCGCCGCCAGAAGGCCACTCGTGTAGTCGCGCTTTTTCCCCTCGATTTGCCCCTGTATTACCCAGCGCCAGCCGTCATCGCTTATGTTTTCCAGAGTGTCCTTCGCGTTCATTATGCCATCCTCTGACCTTACAATTTCCCTTATCAAATCCTGACTCCTAGGATTATTTGCTTACTTGGGGTGTTTTTTGCAGTTCCATTACTTCTTCCAGCGGAAGAGAACAGCACTTTGCAATCATTTCGGGAGCAATACCTTCTTTCAGAAGATTTTTTGCAGTCTCAATTGCTTTTTGAAGCATTCCTTGTTCAAGCCCCTGCGCACGACCCCGCCTTTCCGCCGCCAATAGGCCACTCGTGTAGTCGCGCTTTTTCCCCTCGATTTGCCCCTGTATTACCCAGCGCCAGCCGT